>Ga0187892_10000149_pt1 | contig 174562 bp, 165 predicted proteins | sample MA1701073metaG_FD_139345 | JGI IMG/M metagenome (GOLD analysis project Ga0187892, IMG submission 139345) | Bio-ooze microbial communities from a basaltic lava cave in the Kipuka Kanohina Cave System on the Island of Hawaii, USA - MA170107-3 metaG ...
AAGGACGAGGGCCGCGTACGCGGCCCTCGGGATGCTCCTGCGAAGCAGTCGTTTATCTTATCGCCGCGAGCATCTGTTTCGCCTGCTGCTGCTGGGCGGCATCGCCCTCCTTCAGCACCTCGTTCAGCAACTCGCGCGCACCGTCCTTGTCGCCCATCTCCTCGTAGGCCTTGGCGAGGTCGAGCTTGGTGGCGACCTCCTGCCAGCGCGCGTCGACCGGCGCGCCCTCGCCGCCGCCCTTCCCGAGATCGAAGCTGATCCCGCCGAGATCCATTCCGGCCGCGGGCTTCGTCGGCTCGCCGAGCTTGAAGTCGATCTCGGTGACGTTGCCCGGTTGGACGGCCTGCATCTTGGCGGTCTGCTCGAGCGCGCTCGGCGCGGCGGGGCCCTTGGTCCCCGGAAGCTCGAAGTCGATCTCGAGCGATCCCGGAGTGCCCTGCGCCTCGACCATGTCGCTCACCGCCTTCTTGGTCGCAGCGTCCATGATGAACGTGCCGCTCGGGGAGAAATCGCTCGCCTCCTCGACGGCGGGCTTCTGCGAGTCGCCGCCGAGGTTGAGGTCGAAGCCGAGATCCGCCGGCGCCTGGCTCGCCACGTCGAGCGAGAGATCGGGCGCCGTCGGCGCGGCGGCGCGGGCGCCGGCGCCCAGGTCGAAGTCGATCGTCGGCGGGGCCTGTCGCGCCCCCGCCAGATCCGCGGCGAGGTCGTTCGCCATCGCCGCGGCGCCGCCGCCAGCGGCGACGCCGGCGGCCGGGAGCACGACGGTGTCGCGCTCCGGGCGGACGCCCGCTTCCCGTCGCCCGCCGTACATCGGGTTCGTCGGATCGATCGACAGCCCGAGCTCGATCGCTTTCTGCCAGTCGGGCCCCTGGCCGCCGGTCGCGGCGTAGATCTCGCCGGCCGTGGTCTCGAACGCCTTCAGGTCCTTGCGCCCCGCGTAGATCTCGAGCAGCTTCACGCGGACCGTCTGGCGGTTGGGATCCTTCTGCAGCGCTTCCTTGAGGATCTCCTCGGCCTGGGCGTCGCGGCCGTAGGCCATGTACACGTCGGCCTCCGCGACCGGATCGACCTCGTCGGTGTCGATCGCGCCGATGCCGCTCTGGCTGAAGTCGGTTTGAAGCGAGCTGCCGCCGGTATCGACGCTGCGCCCGCCGGTAGTGCCGAAGACCGAGCTCGAGTCCGTGGTCGTCACGCCAAGCAGGCTATTCTCCAGCTTGGCGCTGCGCTTTTTTCGCCACAGGTAACCCCCGATCAGCAACGCCAGGATCCCACCGCCTCCGCCCGCGAGATAGAGCGGCTCGTCCAGGATCGCATCGACCAGGCTCGGCTCGGGGGGTGGCGGAGGCGCGGGCTTCTTCGGCACGGCCGCCGCCTTGGGTGGCGCCGGCTTGGGGGCTTCGGCCTTGGGCGCCTCGGGCTTCGGCGCCGGCGCGGGTTCGGCCGCCTTCGGCGCCGGGGGCGCCTTCGCGACCTCGACCGCCTTCGCCGGCTCGGGCGCCTTGGGCGCTTCCGGCGCCTTGGCCGCCGGCGGCTCCGCCTTGGGTGCCTCGGGCTTCGGGGCGGGCGCCGCTTTGGGTGCCTCGGGGGCCTTGGCGACTTCCACGGCCTTCGCCGGCTCGGGCGCCTTCGCGACCGGCGGCGGGGCGGCGGCCTTCGCCGCCGCGGCTTTCGCCGCCTCGGCCTGTTTCTGCAGGTCGGCGAGCTGCTTGCTCTTGACCTCGACGAGACCCTGGAGATCGCGGACGTTGCGCTCCAGATCGGTCACGCGCGACTTGGCTTCCTGCAGCGCCCGCTCCCGCGCCGCGAGATCGTCCGCGCGGGCGGCCGCTGCCGCCTTTGCGCTCTTGGATGCCTGATCCGCCTTCGAGATGCGCAGCTCGTCGCGCGGGGCGGCCTGGGGCGCGCCGGCTACCTGCTCGGGCGGCGCGGTGATGCGCCCCGCCGCGCGCTGCTGTGGCGTTTCGGCCCCGGCCGGCGCGGCGGCGACTGCGTCGCCGAGCTTGGCGCGGTATTCGTTGAAGTCCTGCCACTGCGCGACGACGAGCTTGCTCGCGTCGGCGGCGGCGACTGCGTCGATGGCATCCCGATCCGGAATGCTGAGCACCCGGCCCGCGCGGACGAGATTCATGTTCTTCTGGATGAACGCGTCCTCGTTCACGCGGTAGAGCGCGACGAGCATCTGGTGCAGGGTGACGCCCTCGGGCTTGTACTGCAATGCGACCTTGCTGAGCGTGTCGCCCTTCTGCACTTCGTACGTCGTGCCGGGCTGGGTTGCCAGCGCGGGCGCATCGGCCGGGGCTTGCGCGGGCGCGCGCGCGGCCGGCGCCGCTGGCGCCGGCTGGGCCGGCGCGGGTGCCGCGGCGGGCGCGGGCTCGGTCGACGCGGCCGGAGGCGCGACCACCGGCGCCGCCGGCGCGGCGGCCGTGACTTCGGGCGGCCGCGGCGCGTCGACCGGCTTCACCTCGGGCACGGCCGGGGGCGACGGCGCCGCCGCAATCGGCTGCGGCCCCTTGTAGTCGACGGGATCGAGCAGGAACGTGTATTGACGGACGAGCCGTCCCGAGGCCCAGCTCAACTCCACGAGCAGATCGAGGAACGGCTCTTCGACCGGCTGCGGCGTCGACAGGACGATGACGTACCGGTCGTTCGCCCGGCGCTCGAGCGCGGTCCGCACCCGCGGCACGACGATGCCGTAGTCGACGCCCGCCTCGCGAAACGCATCGGGTGCGGCGATCCGCGCGTTGAGCGACTCGGCTTCGCCGCGCTGGACGGAAACGATCTCGATCTCGGCGCGCAGCGGCTGACCCAGGCCCGACGACACGGTGAGCCGCCCCAAGCCGGCCGCGAGCACTTCCAACGGCAGGAGTGCAAGGACCAGAACGGCAGCCGCTCTCGTTGTAATCGTTTGGGTTCCCACCGTGCCCCCTCCGGGGACTTCGATCGAGGTAACTAACATAGCATCAGGGGTTTAGCTATGCAAGCTAATCCACCTCCTCAAAATCGCTGCTAAGCCAACTATTTCGCAGTCGTTTTGCGCCTCCGCCGCGGTCCGTGCCCGGCCCGAAATACTGCACGAAAACCCAGCGCTCCGGACCCCGTGCTTCACGCCGTCGCCGCCGTCCGCGCCGGGCCGCGCGACCGCTGTTCCGCGTGCTCGCGCAGGATTCGAAGCATACGCCGCAACGGCTCGGCGGCGCCCCAGAGCAGCTGGTCGCCGACGGTGAACGCCGCCAGGTACTGCGGCCCCATCGCGAGCTTCCGCAAGCGGCCCACGGGCACGTGCATCGCGCCCGTCACCGCCGCCGGCGAGAGCTCGCGCAGGCTCGCCTCACGCTCGTTAGGCACGACCCGCACCCAGGGGTTCGCGGCGACGAGCATGGCGTGGATCTCGTCGAGCGGCACGTCCCGGTTGAGCTTGATCGTGACCGCCTGGCTGTGGCAGCGCATCGCGCCGATCCGTACGCAGACCCCGTCCATCGGGATCGGATTCCCCGCGCGACCGAGGATCTTGTTGCCTTCGGCCTGCGCCTTCCATTCCTCGCGGCTCTGGCCGTTGCCGAGGTCCTTGTCGATCCACGCGAGCAGGCTGCCCGCGAGCGGCGCGCCGAACTGCTCCTTCGGCAGCCGCTCAGAGCGCAGCGTCTCCGCGACGCGACGGTCGATCTCGAGGATCGCGGAGGCCGGGTCGGCGAGCAGCTCCGCCGCCGCGCCGTGCGCGGCACCCATCTGCGCGAGCAGCTCGCGCATGTGCTGCGCGCCGGCCCCCGAAGCGGCTTGATAGGTCATCGCGGTCAACCACTCCACCACGCCGTGCTGGAACAGCCCGTGGAGCCCCATCAGCATCAGGCTCACGGTGCAGTTCCCGCCGATGTAGTTCCTGATCCCGCGCGCGAGCGCGTCGTCGATGACGCCTCTGTTCACCGGGTCGAGGATGATCACCGCATCCTCGCTCATCCGCAGCGCCGAGGCCGCGTCGATCCAGTAGCCCGACCAGCCCGCGGCGCGCAGCTTCGGGTAGACCTCGTGCGTGTACTCGCCGCCCTGGCAGGTGACGACGACGTCCAGCGTCTTCAGGTCCGCGATCGAGCGCGCATCCCGCAGCGCGCCGGTCGCCCGGCCGATGTCGGGCCCGGGCCCGCCGACGTTCGACGTGGTGAAGAACGCCGGCTCGATCTCATCGAAGTCGCGCTCTTCGCGCATGCGCTCGATCAGCACCGAGCCGACCATGCCGCGCCAGCCCACGAAACCCACCCGTCTCATCGCTCCGCGTCCTCGTCTATTCGAGCGCCGCGACCACCGCGTCGCCCATCGCGTTCGTGCCCACCCGCGTCGTTCCCGGCTCGTGGATGTCGGCGGTCCGCAGGCCCCGCGCGAGCACCTTGCGCACCGCGGCCTCGACCCGCTGCGCGGCGGCCTCCTGGCGGATGCTGTAGCGCAGCAGCAGCGCCGCGGACAGGATCGTCGCGAGCGGATTCGCGACGTCCTTGCCGGCGATGTCCGGCGCCGAGCCGTGGATCGGCTCGTACAGCCCCTTGCCGCGCTCGTCGAGCGCGGCCGAGGCCAGCATCCCGATCGAGCCGGTCAGCATCGCCGCCGCGTCGGACAGGATATCGCCAAACATGTTGCCGGTGACGATCACGTCGAACTGCTTCGGCGCCCGCACGAGCTGCATCGCGGCATTGTCGACGTACATGTGCGAGAGCTCGACGTCCGGGTATCGCCCACCCACCGCGGTGACGACCTCGCGCCACAGTTGCGAGGTCTCGAGCACGTTCGCCTTGTCGACCGAGCAGAGCCTGCGCCGCCGCTGCCGCGCCGCGCCGAAAGCCGTGTGCGCGATGCGCTGGATCTCCGGCTCGGAGTAGCGCATGGTGTCGAAGCCCTCGCGCGTGCCGTCCGCCACCGTGCGGATGCCGCGCGGCTCGCCGAAGTAGATGTCGCCGGTGAGCTCGCGCAGGATCAGGAGGTCGAGCCCGGCGACGACCTCGGGCTTGAGGGTCGACGCGCCGGCGAGCTCGGGATAGACCGTCGCCGGGCGCAGGTTGGCGAACAGCCCCAGGTCCTTGCGCAGCCGCAGCAGCGCCTGCTCGGGGCGCTGCGCGCGCGGCAGCGCGTCGTACTGGGGCCCGCCCACCGCCCCGAAGAGGATCGCGTCGGCCGCCTTGGCGAGCGCGCGTGTCGGCTCTGGGAGCGGATCGCCCGCAGCGTCGTAGCCGGCGCCGCCCACCGGCGCCTGCTCCAGCTCGAGCTCGAGCCCCCCGCGCGCGACAGCGTTCAGCACCTTGACGGCTTGCGCGATGATCTCGGGGCCGATGCCGTCCCCCGGAAGGACCGCGATCTTCATCGGTCAGCTGAATAGCCAGGGCTGTTCAGCCTTGCGGTGCTCCTCGAACGCGCGGATCTTGTCCGCATGCCGTAACGTGAGCCCGATCTCGTCGAGGCCGTTCAGCAAGCAGTACTTGCGAAACGCGTCCACCTCGAACCGGAACGTCCGGCTGCCGTCGGGATAGGCGACCGCCTGCTGAGCGAGGTCGACCGTCAGCCGGAACCCCGGGAAGGCCGCGACGTCGTGGAACAGGCGGTCGACCTCCGACTCCTGCAACACGATCGGGAGGAGGCCGTTCTTGAAGCAGTTGTTGAAGAAGATGTCGCCGAACGACGGCGCGATGACGACGCGGAGCCCGAAGTCGAGCATCGCCCACGGGGCGTGCTCGCGCGAGGAGCCGCAGCCGAAGTTGTGCCGGGCGAGCAGGATCGTCGCGCCTTTGTAGCGCGGCTGGTTCAGCACGAAGTCGGGATTCGGCGACCGCCGCGCCGGATCCTTTCCGGGCTCGCCGATGTCGAGGTAGCGCCACGCATCGAACAGGTTCGGCCCGAAGCCCGAGCGATTGATCGACTTCAGGAACTGCTTCGGGATGATCGCGTCGGTGTCGACGTTCGCCCGGTCGAGGGGCACGACGGTGCCGTTCAGGACCGTGAACTTTTCCATCGCCGCCTCACTTCCCGCAGTTGTGCGCGATGGCCGCGCCCACCCGCTCGCGCGGCTGGCGCGCGGCGACGCGCAGGATCGATGCCCTCACCGCGTCAGCTCCACGACCTCACGTCGACGAAACGCCCCGCGATCGCCGCCGCCGCCGCCATCTCCGGACTCACCAGATGCGTGCGCCCGCCCGGGCCCTGGCGTCCCTCGAAGTTGCGGTTCGAGGTCGACGCGCAGCGCTCGCCGGGCGCGAGCCGATCGTCGTTCATGCCGAGGCACATCGAGCACCCCGGCTCGCGCCATTCGAACCCCGCGTCCTTGAAGATGCGATCCAGTCCCTCGCGCTCGGCCTGCTGCTTTACCGGCCCCGAGCCCGGCACGACCAGCGCGAGCCTGACGTTCGCGGCGATGCGCCGGCCGCGCACCACCGCCGCGGCGGCGCGCAGGTCCTCGATGCGCGAGTTGGTGCAGGAGCCGATGAACACCTTGTCGATCCGGATGTCGGTCATCGGCAGGTTGGGCGCGAGCGCCATGTACTCGAGCGCGCGCTCGATGCCCGAGCGCCGGATCGCGTCCTTCTCCTTGTCCGGGTCGGGCACGCGGCCGTCGATCGGGACCACCATCTCGGGCGAGGTTCCCCAGGTCACCTGCGGCGTCAGCTCGCGCGCGTCGAGCGTCACGACCCGGTCGAACTTCGCGTTGTCGTCGCTCCGGAGCGTGCGCCAGTGCGCGGCGGCGCGCTCCCAGAGCTCGCCCTGCGGCGCGAACCGCCGCCCCTTCAGGTAGTCGAGGGTCACGTCGTCGACGGCGATCATTCCGCAGCGCGCGCCCGCCTCGATCGACATGTTGCAGACGGTCATCCGGCCTTCCATCGAGAGGCCGCGCACCGCGCTGCCGCCGTACTCGATCGCGTAGCCGGTGCCGCCCGCCGTCCCGATCTTGCCGATGATGGCGAGCACGAGGTCCTTCGCGGTCACGCCGCGCGGCAACCGACCGTCGACGAGCACCAGCATGTTGCGCGATTTCTTGGTCAACAGGCACTGCGTCGCGAACACGTGCTCGACCTCTGAGGTGCCGATCCCGTGCGCGAGGCAGGCGAACGCGCCGTGGGTGCTGGTGTGGCTGTCGCCGCAGACGACCGTCATGCCGGGCAGCGTCGCGCCCTGCTCGGGCCCGATCACGTGGACGATGCCCTGATTGCGGTCGCGGAACGGGAAGTACGCTTTCGCGCCGAGGTCGCGCAGGTTCGCGTCGAGCGCGTCCACCTGGACCCGCGAGGTCGGGTCGGCGATGCCCTGGTCCCAGTCCTTGGTCGGCGTGTTGTGGTCGGCGGTCGCGACGATCGAACCCGGACGCCAGACCTTGCGCCCGGCCACCTTCAGCCCCTCGAACGCCTGCGCGCTGGTCACCTCGTGGACCAGATGCCGGTCGATGTAGAGGAGCGTCGTGCCGTCGTCTTCGCTGTGGACGGCGTGGCTCGCCCACAGCTTGTCGTAGAGGGTTTGCGGCGCCATGGCTCGGGCACGGAAAAGTTGAAATTATATCGGAAGGCTTCTCCCTCCCTCCGGCGTTCCGGGGGATTGTGCAACGCAATACGCGCGGCGCGCGTGGGCGAGCTCAGCTGCCCCGCCGGGCCTGCTGGTAGAGCGGCATCACCCGCTCCGAATACACCTCGAGGTCCCTGATCCGGGTCGCTGGCGACGGGTGCGTCGACAGGATCTCCGGGGGTGCGCCGCCGCCGGCCTGCGCCATCTTCCGCCAGACGTTGACGGCGGCGCGGGGATCGTAGCCGGCGCGCGCCGCGAGCTCCACGCCGATGCGGTCGGCCTCCTGCTCGTGCAGCCGCGAGTTGGGCAGCGTGAAGGTCACTTGCGCGACCATGTCCGCGAGCTGCGTCCCGCCCTGCCCGAGGCCGAGCGCGGCGCTCGCGACCCCGACTGCGACGCTCGTCGCCAGCTGCTGCGAGATCCGCTCGCGGCCGTGCTCGCGCAGGGCGTGCGCGATCTCGTGGCCCATGATCGCCGCGAGCTCGTCGTCGGAGAGCTTCAGTTGCTCGATGAGGCCGGTGTAGACGGCCATCTTGCCGCCGGGCATGCACCAGGCGTTCAGCTCCTTCGAGGTGATCACGTGGGTCTCCCACTTCCAGGCCGGGGCGTCCTGGCGGAACGCGCCGCTCTGCGCGATGAGCCGGCTCGCGATCGCCCGGACGCGCTGCACCTGTGCCGCGTCGCGATCAAGCACCCCCTTCTTCTGCGCTTCGCCGATCGTCTTCGCGTACTGCTGCGCCGCGGCCTGGTCCACCTGTTTGGACGAGACGAGCAGCGTCTGCTGCCGGTCGACGCCGACGGCGCCGGACTGCGTGGTCTGGGCGCAGCCGGCGACCGCCAGGGCCGCCGCGCCGACGGCCAACAGCTTGAGAAATCGAGGAAACACGGGAAACCTCCGGTTTGCGGCTAGGACGGCGTCGCCAGGTCGACTGTTTGACCGGCCGCACGCCGCAGCAGTTTCGCGCGTCGCGCGAGGACGAGCAAGCCGGCCGCCGCGGCGGCGCTCGCCGCGGTGAACGTCCACGCGGGACCCACCGCGTCCCAAGCCGCGCCGCTCGCCGCGGCGCCTACGAAGCCGCCGAGCCCGAACGAGAACGAGAGATACAGCGCCTGACCGCGGACCTGGCGGGGACCGCCGAACCAGCGGTTGACGAGGGCGAGCGAGGCCATGTGGCACGCGCCGAAAGTCGCGGCGTGCAGCACCTGTGCGACCACGAGCAGCGCGACGCTCGCCACCCCCCAGCCGATCAGGGCAAACCGCAGGACCGCGAGGGCGAAGCAGGCGACGAGGACGGTGTGCGCGGCGAACCGCTTCATCCAGAGCGGGGCGGCGAGGAAGACGACGATCTCCGCCAGCACGCCGAGCGACCACAGCACGCCGATGCCGTACCGGGTGTAGCCGGCCTGCGCGAGATAGATGCTGTAGAAGGCATACAGCGGTCCGTGCGCGACGTTCATCAGCACGTTCGCGACCAGCAGCGCGACGACCTCGGGCCGCAGCGCCTGCGGCCAGATCGGCGCGTGCGCGGGCGGTTCGGGCGGTGCGCGGTCGACGAGCGAGCACGCCAGGACGAGCGTCGCCGCGAGCGCGCAAGCGAGCATCCAGAGCAGGTTCGCGATCGCCACGCGGTCGAGCGCCCAGCCGGCCCCCAGGACCGCCGCGATGAAACCGACCGAGCCCCAGAGCCGGATCCCGCCGTAGCGCTCGACGCGGTCGCGCAAGCCCGCGAGCGTGATCGCCTCCACGAGCGGCATCGTCGCGCTCGTGAAGAACGCGAACGCGGCGAGCACGGCGAAGAGCCCCAGGAAGTCGGTCGTGACGAAGACGCCGGCGTAGGCCGCGAGTCCCGCGGCCAGCGTCGCCTGGAGCAGCCGCGCGCGCCAGCCGTGCCGATCGGCGAGCGCGGCCCAGAAATACGGCGCGGCGATCCGCATGAGCTGCAGCAGCGACAGGAGCAGCCCGATCTGCCACGCCGCCTGCCCGATCGACTGCAGGTACAGGCCGAAGTACGGCGCGAACGCGCCGACGAACGCGAAGTGGGCGAAGTAGATCGCGGCGAGCCGGCGGTACGGGATCGGGACGGCAGCGGGCACGGCGCTGGATGCGGGGTGCGAGCAGGCGCGCGATTCTCTCACGCGCCGCGACGCGCGCTCCGCTACACTGCCGGCCTCGTGATGGAAGGTCGCATCGAGAGCCTCGCACAGATCGCCGCCGTGGCGGTGCTCGTCGTCGGCTGCTTCGTCGTCCTCCAGCCGTTCCTCGCCGCGACGCTCTTCGCCGGCTCGGTCGCGGCCTGCACCTGGCCGGTCTACGCCTGGATCCGCCGCAAGGTGGGCGGACAGCCGACGCTCGCGGCCGCGCTGATGACGCTGCTGCTGGTGCTAACGGGCCTCTTCCCGTTCGTGCTTCTGGTCGGCGCGCTGGTCGACGATGTGCCGCGGCTGCTCGAATGGGTCAAGGAGGCGCTCGCGCACGGACCGCCGGACCCGCCCGCGTGGCTGAGCGGCGTGCCGCTCGTCGGCGAGCAGCTCGATGCGTACTGGCGCCGCCTCATCTCGAGCCGCGACGAGCTGTTCGGGCTGCTGCGGCGCCTCGCCGAGCCGGCGCGCGCGTTCCTCGTCGCCGCCGGCCGGGTGCTCGCCGAGGGCGTGCTGCAGCTGACGCTCGCGACCTTCGTCGGCTTCTTCCTCTATCGCGACGGCGATGCGCTGATGGCGGCGATCCGCGGCGTCGCGGGCCGGCTCGCGGGCGCGTTCGCCGACGGGATGCTCGCGACGATCAACAGCACGGTCGTCGGCGTGATGTACGGCATCGTCGGCACCGCGCTCGCCCAGGGCGTCGCCTCGGCGATCGGGTTCTGGATCGCCGGCGTGCCCTCGGCGCTGCTGCTCGGCGCCGCGGCCTTCGTGCTGTCGGTCGTGCCGCTCGGGGCGCCGCTGGTCTCGATCGGCGCGGCGGTGTGGCTCTTCAACCAGGACGCCATCGGCTGGGCGGTGTTCCTCGCGCTCTGGGGCGTGCTGCTCGTGGCCAACATCGACAACGTCGTCAAGCCGCTGCTGATCAGCCGCGGCGCGGCGATGCCGTTCGTGCTGGTGTTGCTCGGCGTGTTCGGCGGCGTGCTCGCGTTCGGCTTCATCGGCGTGTTTCTCGGGCCGACGCTGCTCGCGGTCGGCTTCAGCCTGACGCGCCGGTGGATCGCCGGCGCCGCGCCGGCGGTACCGACGCCGGGGGACGCGCCCAAGCCGTGAGCGCCGCGCCGCCGCCGTCGCCCGCGTACCGCCGCGGGCTGCTGTTCCTGCTGTTCACGATCTCGGGCTTCGCCGGCCTCATCTACGAGTCCATCTGGAGCCACTACCTCAAGCTGTTTCTCGGCCACGCGGCGTACGCGCAGACGCTCGTGCTCGCGCTGTTCATGGGCGGCATGGCGCTCGGGGCGTGGCTTGTGAGCCGCCTGTCCGCGCGCTGTGGGAACCTGCTGCGCGGCTACGCGATCGTCGAAGCGGTGATCGGCCTCGCGGCGATCGCCTTCCACGGCGCGTTCGTCGCGACGACCGACGCCGCCTACGAGTCGATCCTGCCGGCCCTCGCCTCCGATGCCGGCGCCGCGCTCGCCAAGTGGACGCTGGCCGCGGCGCTGATCCTGCCGCAGTCGGTCCTGCTCGGCATGACCTTCCCGCTGATGAGCGCGGGCCTCCTGCGGCGCCACCCCGAACGGCCGGGCGAGGCGCTCGGGATGCTGTACTTCACCAACAGCTTCGGCGCGGCGGTCGGCGTGCTGGTGAGCGGCTTCGTCCTGATCGATCGGCTCGGGCTGCCGGGGACGATCCAGCTGGCGGGAGTGCTGAACCTGTCGCTCGCGGTGGCGGTGTGGGTGATCGCGCCGGGCCGCGACCCGGAGCCCGGACGCCTCGTCGCCGCGACGATCGCCGAGCGCACCGCCGCCGGCGGCGCGGACGCGCCGTGGCGGCTGCTGCTCGCGGTGGCGGCGCTGACCGGCGCGGCGTCGTTCATCTACGAGATCGCGTGGATCCGGATGCTGACGCTCGTGCTCGGCGCCGCCACGCACTCGTTCGAGCTCATGCTCTCGGCGTTCATCCTCGGCCTCGCGTGCGGCGGATACTGGGTGCGGCGCCGCATCGACCGCTCGCGCGAGCCGCTCGCGTTCCTCGGCATCGTGCAGGTGGCGATGGGGCTGCTCGCGCTCGCCACGCTCCCGCTCTACGGGGCGATGTTCGAGCTGATGCAGGTGGTGATCCGCGGCGCCGCCAAGACCGATGCGGGCTACGGGATCTTCCTGCTCGCGAGCCACGGCATCGCGCTCGCGATCATGTTTCCGGCGACGTTCTGCGCCGGCATGACCCTGCCGCTCATCACCTACGCCCTGCTCGCGCGCGGTCACGGCGAGCGCTCGATCGGCGCGGTGTACGCCTCGAACACGCTCGGGGCGATCGTGGGCGTCGTGCTCGCCGCCCACGTCGGCATGCCCCTCATCGGCCTCAAGGGGCTCATCACCGTCGGCGCGGCGATCGACGTGGCCCTGGGGCTCGTGCTGCTCTGGCGGCTCGCGGTGACGGGCTTCCTGCAGCGGCGCGGCGCGCCCGAGCCGCTGCCCTCGGGATTCACCTTCGGCGCCACGCTCGTCGCGCTGCTCGGCTTCGCGCTCGTCGCGTTCGGGGTCAGCCTCGACCCGTACAAGATGGCCTCAGGCGTGTTTCGCCGCGGTGACCTGTACTCGGCCGCCGATGCCGAGCTCAAGTTCTACCGCGACGGCAAGACCACGTCGGTCAGCCTGCTGCAGTTCCGCGAGGGCCTGAGCCTGCGCACCAACGGCAAGTCCGACGGCGCGGTCAACCTCGAGGAGGGCCCGCGCATCTCGGACGAGGTGACGATGGTGCTCACCGCCGCGCTGCCGCTCGCCCACAAGCCGGACGCGCGGACCGCGGCGATCATCGGCATCGGCACCGGACTCACGACCCACACGATGCTCGCGAGCCCGACGCTGGAGCGCGTGGACACCATCGAGATCGAGCCGGCGATGGCGCAGGCCGCGCGCCGGTTCGCGGCGCGCAACGCCGCCGCGTTCGCCGACCCGCGTAGCCGGATCGTGTTCGACGACGCGAAGACCTATTTCTCCACCCACAACGAGCGCTACGACATCATCATCTCCGAGCCGTCGAACCCGTGGGTGAGCGGCGTCTCGAGCCTGTTCACGACCGAGTTCTACCGCCACGTCCGGCGCTATCTGAACCCCGGCGGGGTGATGGTCCAGTGGTTCCAGCTCTACGAGATCGACATCACGCTGGTCGCCTCGGTGCTGCAGGCGCTCGCCGAGAACTTCCCCGACTACGCGATCTATTCGGCCACCGACTCGGATCTGCTCATCGTCGCCGGCGACCCGGAGACGCTCGCGCGTCCGCTGCACGATGTCTTCCAGATCCCGGGGCTCGCGGCCGAGCTCCGCAAGGTGCACGTGCAGCGCATCGGCGACTTCGACATCCGCCGGCTGGGCGGCAGGGCGTCGCTGCATCCGCTGTTCCTCTCGTACGGCGCGCCGGCGAACTCGGACTTCCGGCCCTACCTCGATCTCAACGCGTCGAAGTACCGCTTCCTCCAGAGCGGCGCCGGCGAGCTCATGCGCGTCGGCGCGGAAGGCGTGCCGATCGTCGCGATGCTCGAGAGCCGCAAGCGCGTCGTGCGTCCGCCCTCGTACGACGGCGACGAGTTCCTCGAGCGCATCGAGCTCGCGCGCCGCGCCCGGTACGCGCGCGACTTCTATCTGGACGAGAAGCTGCCGCTGCCGGTCGGGATTCCGGCGGAGCTGGAGAAGAACCTGGAGCTCTCGAAGATGCGCGGACTCGGCTGCGTCGGCGGCGAGACGCCCGAGATCTGGGTGCACGCGCTGTTCCAGGTGGCGCGCACCGTCAACACCGGGCTCGCGCCCGCCGAGGCGGACGCCGTCTGGGCGCGGTTCGAGCGCGCCCCGTGCTATCGGCGGCTCGCGGCCGAAGAGCAGGCCTGGATCAAGCTGTTCCGCGCGGTCGGCGCGCACGACGCCGCCGCGATGGCGCGCTTCGCCGACGAGCTGCTCGCGGGCGGCCGCGGGCTGACGACCAGCCAGAAGCAGTACCTGCTCACCGCTTCGCTCGTCGGCAACATCCTTTCCGGCGCGCTCGACCGGGCACAGCGCGCATGGGACGAGCACTCGACCGGTGCGGCGCGCGGCGAGCTCGGCCTGGACCTCAGGCTGCTCTACGCGTACCTCGCGGTGGCCAGGTCCGCGGCGCCTTCGGACCGGCCTTCCTGACTACGTCGACCCGCCGGGGATCTTGGGCGTGGCGCAGACCACGTCGGCGTTCTGCGCGCGGTGCCGGAGCGCGTGATCCATGAGCACGATCGCGAGCATCGCCTCGGCGATCGGCGTCGCGCGGATGCCGACGCAGGGGTCGTGGCGACCGGTGGTCCCGACCGTGACCGCTCGACCGCGCTTGTCGATCGAGCGGCGCGGGATGCGGATGCTCGAGGTCGGCTTGAGAGCGATCTGCACCAGGATGTCCTGCCCGCTGGAGATGCCGCCGAGCGTGCCGCCGGCGTTGTTGGAGAGGAAACCCTCCGGCGTCAGCTCGTCGCCGTGCTCGCTGCCCCGCTGCGCGACCGCGGCGAAGCCCGCGCCGAGCTCGACGCCCTTGACCGCGTTGATGCCCATCATCGCGTAGGCGATGTCCGCGTCGAGGCGGCCGTACACCGGCTCGCCCCAGCCGACCGGAACGCGCTCGGCCACGACCGCGACCTTGGCACCGCACGAGTCGCCGGCGTCGCGCAGCTCGTCCACGAACCGCTCGAGCTGCGGGACGATGTCGGCGTTCGGCGCGAAGAACGGGTTGCGGTCCACGTGCTCCCACGAGACGAACGGGATCGCGATCGGACCGAGCTGGGCGAGGTGGCCGCGGATCACGACGCCGTGGCGCTCCCGCAGCCATTTCTTCGCGATCGCCCCGGCGGCCACCCGCACGGTCGTCTCGCGCGCCGAGGCGCGGCCGCCGCCCCGGTAGTCGCGGATGCCGTACTTCTGCCAATAGGTGTAGTCGGCATGCCCCGGGCGGAAGGTCTCGGCGAGCGCGCCGTAGTCCTTGCTGCGCTGATCCTCGTTGCGGATGATGAAGCCGATCGCGGTGCCGGTGGTCCGGCCTTCGAACACGCCCGACAGGATCTCGATCGTGTCGGACTCGCGCCGCTGCGTGACGTGGCGCGACGTGCCGGGCTTGCGCCGGTCGAGCTCGCCCTGGATGTCCGCGGCCGAAAGCTCCATGCCCGGCGGGCAGCCGTCGACGACGCCGCCGTACGCCGGCCCGTGGCTTTCGCCGAACGAGGTCACGCAGAACAGCGTGCCGAGGGTGTTGCCGGACATGGATGCTCGCCTCGATGCGCGATCGAGTTTAGCATGCAGGTTTCCGCGCGCCCCCGCTCGCCCCATGTCCAGCGACGACCCCGACAAGCGCAGAGGCCCCGGCGGCTTGACGATGCGCCAGATCCACGACCAGGTGAAAAAGAGCGTCGAGCGCGATCGCGCCGCGCGGCCCAATCCGCTCGCGCAGCCGCAAAACCGCTGGCAGCGGTTCATGCGCTACGTCTGGGGCCGCAGCGGGCGCCGCTAGCGCGCTGCTTACGCCGGATCCTCCGGCGGCCGCGCCGCCGGCTTCGACATCTGTCGCCCGAGCCGCAGCGCGAGCAGCCCGAGCACCGCGACGCCGAGGACCAGGCTCGCCCACAGCGTCCAGCGCTTCCAGTCGACGCGCTCGCGCGTCGCCGCCTCGCCCGCCAGCGGCAGCGGCGCCGCGGGCTGCGCGGCGCCGATCACGACGCGCTCCGACGTTCCCGCCGCCTGCGCGGCGCGGTCGAGCGTCGCGTCGTCCTGGTAGCCGGGGACGAGCGTCGCGATCGCATACGCCGCCGGCTTCGCGTCGCGGCTCCCGTAGGCGAGCTGGAACGGCGGCGCACCGCGCGCCGCGAACACCAGCCGATGCGGAACCCAGCCGACCGCGAGCGCCGGCGCGCCGGCGCCGATCCCGCCGCCGCGCTGATCCACCCGCAGCAGCCAGTAGCGGTCGGCGGCGCCAGCGATCGCGATGTCCGGACTCCTCACCTCATCGCCCTCGCGGCGCAAGCGGTACGCGGTCGCGTGCGCCACCCGCCGCCAGGGGTCCGCCGGCCGCGCGCGCGCGAGGATCTCCAGCGACGCCACCGTGTTCGGCTGCGGCAGGCTCACCCGCAGCCGATCCGCGGGAAACCGTCCACCGAGATCGAGCTCGAACTCGCCCGGTTTGTTCTTGACCGGGACGCCTGGCGCCTCGCGCCACTGCCGTGGCGCATCGATGATCGCCTCGCCGGGCTCGACCGCGAGGCCGGCGAGCTCGAGGGCCGCCGGCCGCCCCGGCCACGACAGCCGCAGGTACTTCGCCTTGCGCGCCGGGAACTCGATCCGGAGCTGCTCGAGCCGAACGCCGCCGGAGGCGAGCTTGACCACGCTCGCGCCGGACGCGAGCGTCGCCCACTGCCGCAGATCGTCGCTCGCCTCCAGGGTCACGCGGCTCACCACGTCGTCCGCGCCCGCCGCGAGCTCGAGGACGATCGCCCGCAGCGGCGCGTCGAGCGCGCTCGCATCGGCGACGTACCCCACCAGCTTCGCCCCGGCGGCAGGCTTGCCGTCGCGCGCGCGCAGATCCACGACGGTGCGCTCGCCCGACTTCTCCACCCGCAGGTCGACGCCTTCGACGCCCGCCGGCGCATCGGTCCGGATCGGGAAGAGCGCGACCTTGACCGGATGCGGACGCGCGCGCGTCGTCGTCGCCCGCGGGCGCAGCGCGTGCGGCACCACCTCGCCGGCGGCGTTGAACACGCGCAGATCGCCGAGATCGGCGCGCACGACCCCCGCGTACACCGCGGCGGGCATCTCGACCTGGTACAGCGCTTCCCGGCCGTCGACCGCGAGCGGGATGCCGTAGGCGAAGTCCTTCGGCTGCTCACCCGCGGCGAGCGCCGGCAGCAGGAGCAAGAGCGCCAGGGCACGCTTCATCGGTCTTCCGCACCGACTCTGGGCGGCACCGGCGAGAAGTAGCCGATGACGAGCATCAGCGCGCCGACGCCGATGAATGACACGATCCGTTCGATCGTACCGACGTTAGAAAGATCGATCACGAACAGCTTCGCGACCACGACCAGGAGCAGCGCTCCGCCGGTGAGCCATGCAACCCTCACGCCCCGCTGCGTGGCGACGACCATCGTCGCGAGCGCGATCAGCGCCCACAGGATCGAGAACGACGTCTGCACGAGATCGGAGCGCACCATCCGCTCGAGGTCGAACGGCACCCCCGCCCAGTGATGGAGCGTCCGCAGCAGGACGGCGTTCACCCAGGCGAAGGCGGCTCCCGCGGCGAGGCCGTATTTCGCCTCGGGCGTGACCTCAGCGAATGCCGGGATTGCGAGCCGGCGGCCCTCGACCAGCCAGAGCCCGATCACGAGCACGGCGCCGAGCACCGCCAGGTCGAGCGGGTTCAGCACCGGGACGTACGGCAGGGGCGCAGGGTCGCCGTTCGAGACGAAGTTCACGACGAGCGCCCACAGCGCGAGGAACGCCGCGAGCGGCGCGCCGCCGGCCACCAGGTACGCGTCGCGATGCGTCGCCACCGGCCACCGCCGGGTCCGGGCGGCGCGCAGCGCAAGGAGCGCGAGCGCTGCACCGGGCACGACGGCCCAGGCGATCAACGGCCACACCGCCTTCCCCTGGACCAGCTTGTCGATCGCCCACCCGACCTCCCAGCTCGCGAGCGCGGCGAACAGCCAGAGCCCGCCCGCGTGCAGCAGGTATTGGTAGCGGCTCCCCGGCTCCTCGAGCCGGCGCAGCAGGAGGAGATGGGCCGCGAACGCGGCCGGCCAGACGATCCAGCCGACGTGCGCGAGCGGATGCGCGTCGCGGTCGAGCGCGACTGCCGCCGGGAGCAGCATCAGCGGCAGTTGCGCGAGCGCGACGTATCGCGGCGCGCGCCAGTCGAGTCGGAGATGCAGCCAGCCGAACACGAGGCACGAGGCGGTGAGCCAGGCGAGCGCCGCCTGACCGCGATACGCCGGCGGCACGTGCGCGTCGATCTCGCGCAGTCCGCCGATGGCCCACCACAGCACTCCCCAACCGAACAGCACCTGCGCGAGGAGGCGCTCGGCCTCCCCCAGCTCGGCGCGCCGCCGGTCGAGGTACCAGGCACAGAACAGGCCGCCGAGCGCGAGGAACAGGCACCCGAGATAGAAGCTGTTGGCGATCGCGAGCCCGCCGGCGGGGCGAGTCAGCTCCGACACGAATGCGGCGCCGGCGAGGAACTGGAGCGCGATGCCGAACACGCGCGCCGTGAACCGCCGCTGGCGGACGCCGATCCACACGATCGCCGCGCCTTCGAGCGCCCACGCCGCGGAGGTCCACCGGCCGTCGAAGGCGAGCGGAATCGCGAGCGTCGCGAACACGACGCCGAGCGCGAGGAAGCTCTCGGCGAGCAGCCGGAGCGCCTCGCCCGCCCGGGCGAACACCGTCTTGGCGAGCACGAGATAGAACGCCGCAGCCGCGAGCGCGCTCCACGCCGCGCCGTACTCGATCCCGCGCACGAGGCCGACCTGCAGCCCGAACGCGACGAGCGGGACCCCGAAGACGAGCGTCCCGTCGACGTAGCGCTCGAGCCTTCCGGCCTGGCGGCGGGCGAAGAGCAGCGGGATCGCGACGTAGAAGAGGTAGAACAGCACCAGGAACGGCTCGGTGGTCGCGAAGTGCTCGGGCCGGTAGCGCTGCGCGCCCCACAGCGCCCCGATCGCGACGGTGAAGCCGAATCCGACGAGGTTCAGCACGCGCCACGCCTTGAACCAGGCGACGGCGAGAATGCCGGCGTTGAGCACCGCGTAGTAGCTGAACAGCATCACGTGGCTGCCGCCGCCGGTCGACGCGAGGATCGGCGCCAGGAAGCCGCCGGAGACCCCGAGCACCGCGAGCGAGCGCGAGTCCTGGACGACGGCGATGTACGCGGAGAGCGCCGCCACGCCGACGAGCAGCGCGAAGGCCGGCCCCGCCGGCAGCAGGTCGTAGAGCCGGAATGCGGCGAAGATGACGAGATACAGGACGCCGACGCCGCCGCCCTGCAGCGCGAGCGCGTAGCCCGGACGGCGCGCGCGCAGTCGCCACCCGAGCGCGAGCAACGCGATCGCGCCGGCGGCGACGCCAGAGAGCCGCAGCTCGATCGGCAGGTGCAGGTGCTCGTACGCGTAGCGGAGGAGGAACGCCACGCCGAAGAAGAGGACGACGACGCCGACCCGTACCACCGTGTTGCCGCCGGCGAGCCAGCGCCAGACCGCCGAGTCTTCGAGCCCCCTCCGCGGCGGCGCGGACGCCGGAGGCGCTGCGATCGCCGCGTGCGCGGGCTCCATCGTCGGGGGCGCGGCGACCTCGGCCTGCGCGGTCAGGGGTGCCACGGGCGCTGGCGGCGGCGCTTCCGGCGGCGCCGTTGGCGTCTCGGCCTGCGGCGCCTCGGCCGGCGGGGCAGCGGACTTCGCGTCTCCCGCCTCCGGCCGCTCGCCCGCCTCGAGCCGGACGAGTCGTTCGTCGAATCGACCGAGCCGCTCGTCGAGCTGGCCGAGCCGGCGCTCGAGCGCGCCGAAGCGGTCATCCCTGTCGAACTTCGCCTTGCGGCCGGCGAGCCACCCGAGGCCGCCGCCGACGACCGCGCCCACGAGCCACGCGTCGTGGTGAATCGCAAAGCCGACTGCCCCGCCGATCAGCACGCCGATGAGCCAGCCCATGAAATCCCCCTTCCCCGCCGCTATCGCCAGTCGCCGCGCAGCGTCTGCACCTGGGCCTGGAGGCCCTCCGGGGTCGCACGCTCGGGCGCGACCGGCGGCGCGGCGACGAGCCCGATCCGGCTGAAGACCCCGCGCCGGAACGGCTTCCGCATCGCCGGCCCGCCCATCCGGCTGAAGAAGCTGCCCCACAGGCCGCGCAGCGCCATCGGCACCACCGGGACCGGGGTCTCGTCGAGGATGCGCCGGATGCCGGGACGGAACGGCTGGATCTCGCCCGAGTCGGTGAGCCGCCCCTCGGGGAAGATGCCGACGAGCCCGCCGGCGCGCAGCGCCGCCGCCACCTCGGTGAACGCGCGCTCCATCATCTCGGGGTCCTCCTTGCGCGACGCGATGGGGATCGCGCCCCCGGTGCGGAAGACGAAGCTCAGCACCGGTACCTTGAAGATGCGGTGATCCATCACGAACCGGATCGGGCGCCGGCAGGCCGCCATGATCACGATGGCGTCGACGAAGCTTACGTGGTTGCAGACGATTAGCGCCGGGCCCTGCTCGGGAATGTGCTCGAGCCCGGACTGCTCGAGCCGATACACCGCGTGAATGAGCAGCCACGCGAGGAACCGCATCGAGAACTCGGGCACGAGCGAGTAGATGAACGCCGCTACCGCGGCGTTCAGGAGCGCGGTCAGCAGGAAGAGCTGCGGCACCGTGGCGCCGAGCTGGAGGAACCCCGCGCCGATCAGCGCTGCCCCGACGATGAAGGCGGCGTTCACGATGTTGTTGCCGGCGATGATCCGCGACCGATGCTCGGGGTCGGAGCGGCTCAGGATCAGCGCGTACAGCGGCACGATGAAGAACCCGCCGAACAGGCCGATCAGCGCGACATCGACGAGCACCCGGAGCGTGCCGGGCCGCGCGAGAAACGCGCCGACGCCGACGACCGCGTCCGCCGAGACCGCCGGGCTCGCGAAGAAGAGGTCGAGCGCGAACACGGTCAAGCCGATCGAGCCGAACGGCACGAGCCCGATCTCCACCTTGTGCCCCGACATGCGCTCGCAGGCGAGCGAGCCCGCGCCGATGCCGACGGTGAGCACGCCGAGGAGCAGCGTGGCGACGCCGGCATCGCCGCCGAGCCAGGTCTTCGCGAACGCCGGGAACTGCGCAAGTAGCAGGGCGCCGTAGAACCAGAACCACGACACGCCGAGGATCGACAGGAACACCGTCCGGTCCCGGCTCAGGAACCGGAGGTTGCGCCAGGTCTCGAGGAGCGGGTTCCAGCTGAGCCGGAGCGCCGGCGAGGGCGGCGGCGCCGGCGGGACCCACCGGCTCGCCGCATACCCGAGCACCGCGACCGCGAGCGTCACCGCCGGCACGAGGAGCGTCGGCCCCAGCGGCCCCGCGACCAGCAGCCCGCCGAGGATCGTGCCGACGAGGATCGCCGCCCAGGTGCCGGTCTCGACCAGCGCGTTGCCGCCGACGAGCTCGCGCTCGTCCAGGGCCTGGGGGAGGATCGAGTACTTCGCCGGACCGAACACCGTCGAGTGGACGCCCATCAGGAACAGCGCGATGAAGAGCGTCGCGACGTCGCCATGGACGAATCCCACGGCCGCGATCGCCATGATCGCGATCTCCGCGAGCTTCACGAGCCGCATGATCCGCGCCTTGTCGTACTTGTCGGCGAGCTGCCCGGCGGTCGCGGAGAAGAGGAAGAACGGCAGGATGAACACGCCGCCGGCCAGGTTGACCGTCACCTCGGGCGCGAGGCCCGCGAGGCCGGCGGCCTGGAACGCGATCAGGATGACAAGGGCGTTCTTGAAGACGTTGTCGTTGAACGCGCCCAGGAGCTGGGTGACGAAGAACGGCCCGAAGCGCCGCTCGCCGAGAAGCCTGAATTGACTCCGCTCGGTCATCGCGCGTTTGCTCAGGCGTTTCGCTTCACGTACTCGAGGACGGTCGCGAGCGCGTCGATGAGCCGCTCGCGATCGACGCGGAAGAAGATCTCCTTGCCGCGCTTCTCGCGCCGTAGCAACCCGGCCTCGCGGAGGATCTTCAGGTGATGCGAGACCGCCGGCCGCGACAGCGTCGACACCGCCGCGATAGCGCTCACGTTGAGCTCCTCGCCCTTGCCGAACGTGAGCAGGATCCGCTGGCGGTGCTCGTCGCCGAGCGCGACGAAGATCCGCGCCATGCCGCGCCAGGCGCGCGGCATGGCGCGCATGTAGTCACGGTGCATTCCGGCCGCTCCCCTATCATTCTAACGAGTCTAAACTCTTAGACATATTATCGGAATTGTCAACCCCCCGGCGCTCGCACGCGCGTGAACTAATGCTACGGGCGAAGTATCGCGTTTCGCGCACCCGGATGGCGAACCGCCGGCTCGTGACGGAGGCGGCGCCGCTGCGGGTTGGGGCGGGAGGGAGCACGATGCGCGCAACGCAGCCTCCCGGAGCCCGCGGCCGCCCGAGCGCACTCGGGCGGCGGGCCCCGGACGCGGGCGCTCACTCGGGCCAGTTCTTGATGTAGCCCTTCAGCATGCGGTTCTCGAAGCTCTGCTCCTCGAGCACCGCCTTCGCCACGTCGTGGAACGACAGCACGCCGGTCAGCGTGGCGCCGTCCATGACCGGCATGTACCGGACGTGGGTCTCGATCATCGTGCGCCGCAGGTCGTCCACCTCCATGTCCGGGCCGACGGACTTCGGCTCCTTCACCATCACGTCCTCGACCTTGAGCTTGGCGAAGCCCTCGTGGTACCGGTGCAGCGCGGCGAGGACCTCGCGGAATGTCAGCATCCCCACGAGCCGTCCGCGGTCCATCACTACGAGCGAGCCGATGTCGTTCTCGACCATCGTGCCCACGGCGTCCCACAGCCGACCCTCGGGGGCAATCGTGTAGAGGACCGTGCCCTTGATGCGGAGGATTTCCTTCGTCAGCATGGCGTCTTCTCCCGCGCCGGCGGCGCGCCGGGCGCTCGCTTCGATGTTAGACCACGGCTCGCCTCAGCGCTCGACGAGGTGGGCTTTTTTCTTGGTCTTCGCCCACTCGTCGGCGTCCGGCGGCGCGGGCTTGCGCTCGACGATCGGCGGCCAGAGCTTGGCGAGCTCGGCGTTGAGCGCGATGAACGGGCGCTCCTCGGGCGGGACGTCGTCCTCGGCGTAGATCGCCTCGACCGGGCATTCCGCGACGCACAGCGTGCAATCGATGCATTCGTCGGGGTCGATCACGAGCATGTTCGGCCCCTCGCGGAAGCAGTCCACCGGACAGACGTCGACGCAATCGGTGTACTTGCACTTGATGCAGGTCTCGGTGACGACGTAGGTCATGGCACAGCTCCGCAAGGCGGTTGCGGTCGCGGCGATGGTAGCACGTCGGCACGCCCGGTCCTCCGCCCGCCCGCGCCCGTAACCCTGCGTCGCAAAAGGGAAAGTCCCCGCCGTCCGGGCGCCCCCCCGGGCTTCGCTTGAAACCGCTTTTTTGCTACGATAGCGGCCAAATCGAGAACGCCCTCCGGCGGCAGCCCGCCGCCAGTCTCCCGAATACGCAGGCCTCTAGAGGACGCTATGAGCGAGCACATCGTGCACGTGACCGACGAGACGTTTGAACCCAAGGTCCTGAAGTCGGACCTGCCGGTGCTCGTCGATTACTGGGCCGAGTGGTGCGGGCCGTGCAAGTCGGTCGCTCCGATCCTCGACGAGGTCGCCAGGGAGTACGACGGCAAGCTGCGGGTGGCGAAGCTGAACGTGGACGACAACATCGAGGTGCCGAAAAAGTACAACATCCGCGGCATCCCGACGCTCATGCTCTTCAAGAACGGCAACATGGAGGCGATGAAGGTCGGCGCGCTCTCGAAGTCGCAGCTGACCGCGTTCCTCGATTCGAACCTCTGACCCGACCCGCCCCCTCCCCCGCTAGCCAGGACCCCGGCGGCGCGCTACCATCGCGCGCAGCCTCCGCGCCGGCTCCCGGCGCGCCCTCCCCCGACGCCCGGACCCTCCCCAGGGCTCAATCCATCGAGAAGACCGCGAACACGATGCACCTCTCCGAACTCAAGCAGCTCCACGTCAGCGCGCTGATCGACATGGCGACCCAGAACGAGGTCGACGGCGCGAACCGCATGCGCAAGCAGGAGTTGATCTTCGCCCTGCTCAAGAACCGGGCGAAGAAAGGCGAGGCGATCTACGGCGACGGGACGCTCGAGGTCCTCCCGGACGGGTTCGGCTTCCTGCGCTCGCCCGACACGTCCTACCTCGCGTCGACCGATGACATCTACGTCTCGCCGTCGCAGATCCGCCGCTTCAACCTGCACACCGGCGACACGATCGAAGGCGAGATCCGCACGCCGAAGGACGGCGAGCGCTACTTCGCGCTGGTCAAGGTCGACAAGGTCAACGCCGAGCCGCCGGAGGCCTCGAAGCACAGGATCCTGTTCGAGAACCTCACGCCGCTGCACCCGGACGAGCTGCTCCGGCTCGAGCGCGAGATCAAGGCCGAGGAGAACGTCACCAGCCGCATCATCGACATCATCGCGCCGATCGGCAAGGGCCAGCGCGGCCTCATCGTCTCGCCGCCGAAGGCCGGGAAGACCGTGCTGATGCAGCAGCTCGCGCACGCGATCACCGCGAACTACCCCGACGTGGTGCTGATCGTGCTGCTGATCGACGAGCGCCCCGAGGAAGTGACCGAGATGACCCGCACCGTCAAGGGCGAGGTCGTCGCCTCGACCTTCGACGAGCCGGCGCAGCGCCACGTGCAGGTCGCGGAGATGGTGATCGAGAAGGCGAAGCGGCTGGTCGAGCACCGCAAGGACGTCGTGATCCTGCTCGACTCGATCACGCGGCTCGCCCGCGCCTACAACACCGTGGTGCCGGCCTCGGGCAAGGTGCTGACCGGCGGCGTCGACGCGAACGCGCTGCAGCGGCCGAAGCGGTTCTTCGGCGCCGCGCGCAACATCGAGGAGGGCGGCAGCCTCACGATCCTCGCCACCGCGCTCATCGACACCGGCAGCCGGATGGACGACGTGATCTACGAGGAGTTCAAGGGCACCGGCAACATGGAGATCCATCTCGACCGGCGGATGTACGAGAAGCGGATCTTCCCGGCGATCAACGTCAACCGCTCCGGGACCCGCCGGGAGGAGCTGCTGATCGAGCAGCCGATCCTGCAGAAGGTGTGGGTGCTGCGCAAGCTCCTCTATCCGATGGACGATCTGGAGGCGGCCGAGTTCCTGGTCGACAAGATCAAGGCGACGAAGTCGAACGGCGACTTCTTCGACTCGATGCGCCGAGGCTGACCGGCATCCCGGCGGGTAGCGGGCCGTGCAGGGACTCACGCTCGCCGACTACGAGCAGCTCAATCCCCGCTGCGAGCTGCGCCACGCGGGCATCGACGTCGTGTACGCGACGCCCAACCAGCACACGCGCTGGCGGGTCGACTCGCTGTTCACCAAGGAGCCCGACACGCTCGCCTGGATCGCGACCTTCGCGCCGGACGACGTGCTCGTCGACGTGGGTGCGAACGTCGGCATGTACACGATCTGGGCGGCCAAGACGCGCGGTACGACGGTGTACGCGTTCGAGCCGGAAGCGCAGAACTACGCGCTGCTGAACCGCAACATCCTGCTGAACGGGCTCGGCGAGCGCGTCAAGGCGTACTGCCTGGCGCTTTCGGACGCGGCGGGATTGAGCGAGCTCCACCTCTCGGAAGTCATGATCGGCGGCTCGTGCCACTCGCTCGGCGAGCGGGTCGACTTCAAGCACGATCCGATGCGCCCGGCGTTCTCGCAGGGCTGCGTCGCCGCGCGCCTGGACGACCTCGTCGCCGCGGGGACCATCCCCCACCCGACGCATCTCAAGATCGACGTCGACGGATTCGAGCCGAAGGTCGCCCGCGGCGCGGCGCGGGCACTCAGCGATCCGCGGCTGCGCTCGCTGCTGGTCGAGGTCAACCAGAATCTCGCCGATCACCGCGCGATGGTCGCCGAGCTCGGCGCGGCCGGGTTCCGCTACGACGCGGCGCAGGTCGCGCGGGCGGAGCGCAAGGACGGGATCTTCAAGGGGTGCGCCGAGTATGTCTTCCGCCGCTGAGCTGCACATGCTTTACCGGATCGGCAATGCGCCGATCAACCCGTACCCCTTCCCCCACGTGTACGTCCGCGACGTCTTCCCCGCCGACTTCTACGGCGAGCTCCTCCGCCATCTCCCGCCGCCGGACGCCTTCTCGCCGCTGTCGAAGGCGCGGGCGATGGGCTCGGACGTCTACGACAAGACGCGCTCGGTGCTCGTCCTCGCGCCGGAGCACGTGGGCAAGCTCGCGGAGCCCTACCGCGGCTTCTGGGAGCGGACCGCGCGGATGCTGCTGTCGGGAAACCTGGGGAGCCTCCTGTTCGGCAAGTTCGGGCAGCTCCTGCAGAGCCGCTTCAAGGGTCAGGCCGACGTCCAGTTCTTCGACGAGGCGTTGCTCGTCCAGGACTCGCAGGACTACGCGCTCGGACCGCACACCGACACCCCGGCCAAGGTGCTCGCGTTCCTGTTCTACCTGCCGGCCGACGACTCGCAGGCCCACCTCGGGACCTCGATCTACGTGCCGAAGGAGCCGGGGTTCACGTGTCTCGGCGGTCCGCACCACGGCTTCGAGCGGTTCGAGCGCATGCTGACGATGCCGTATCTGCCGAACAGCCTGTTCGGGTTCCTCAAGACGTCGAACTCGTTCCACGGCGTCGAGCGGGTCAACGACCCGGGCGTGCGGCGCAACCTGCTCCTGTACGACGTGAAGGTGAAGGCCCTTCCGCAGGCCCCGACGCCGACCGTCGCGAGCGGTCCGGCGGTGCGCTTCAAGTTCTGACGTCCGGCGTTGCCAGGGTCGCGGCTTTCGAGGATAATCGCCGCCCTTCGCAGCCCGCTCGCAACGCGCTCTCCCGCCGCACGCGGCCGGGACCGCGAGACCGAGCCCAACGGAAAGGACACGCCATGAAAACCGGGATCCATCCGGCCTACAAGGAAATCACCGTCATCTGCTCGTGCGGCAACACGTTCAAGACGCGCTCGACGCTCGGGCGGGACCTGCACGTCGAAGTGTGCGCGGCGTGCCACCCGTTCTACACCGGGCGGCAGAAGATCGTCGACACCGCCGGGCGCGTCGAGAAATTCAAGCAGAAGTACAGCCGCACGGCGGCGAAGTCCGGCGCCAAGCCCGCGAAGACGCAAGCCCCGAGCTGAGCGCCCGCGAGGCGCGCGTCGCAAAAGGCAGCTGCGGCTGCCTTTTTCGTTTGGCCGGGGCGCCGAGGCCCGGCTTAGAATTGCCCGCATGCCACGCGTCAACGCCGGGCTCCTCGCGCTCGTGCTGCACCTCGGGCTGGCGAGCTGCGCGACCAACCCGGTCACCGGCGATCCGGACTTCGTCACGGTGACCGAGGCCCAGGAGCTGCGGATGGGCCGGCAGGGCGACCAGGAGATCAAGCGGCGGTACGCGCTCTACGACCTGCACGGGATGCAGGACTACGTCGAGTCGATCGGGCAGCGGCTCGCGCGCGCGAGTCACCGCGCGGGCATTCCGTACCGGTTCACGGTGCTCGACAGCGCGGAAGTGAACGCCTTCGCGCTGCCGGGCGGCTACGTCTACGTCTCGCGCGGGATCCTTCCCTATCTCAACTCGGAGGCCGAGCTCGCCGGCGTGATCGGCCACGAGATCGGCCACGTGACCGCGCGCCATTCCGTCCAGCGCATCAGCGCCGCGCACGGTGCGCAGATCGCCGCCGCCGTCGTCCAGATCTTCGTGCCGGCGATCCGGACCCAGGCCGGCGGCACCGCCATCGACCTCCTCGGCAACGCGCTGCTCGCCGGGTACGGGCGCGACCAGGAGCTGCAGGCCGACCAGCTCGGCGCGGAGTATCTCGCGCGCACCGGCTACGCTCCGGGCGCTATGGCGCGGTCGCTCGAGATCCTGAAGAACCAGGAGCTCTTCGACGCCGAGCTCGCGAAGCAGGAGGGCCGCGAGCCGCGGCGCTACCACGGTCTGTTCGCGACCCACCCCGAGAACGAGCGGCGGCTCCAGGAGGCCATTCAGCATGCGACCAAGCTCGCCGGCACCGGCGGCGCGGATCGGCGCGACGAGTTCCTGAAGCGCAGCGCAGGCCTCGTCTTCGGCGACAGCACCCACCAGGGCGTGGTGCGCGACGGGGTCTTCTATCACCCCGATCTGGGCATCGCCCTGACGCCGCCCGCCGGGTGGCGCGTCATCAACCGGCCGGACCGCCTGATCGCGATCGCACCCCAAGGCGCGGGCCGGCTCGAGCTGCGCGCGCCGGTGGAGGCCGCGGGCAAGCCGGAGGAAGTCCTGCGCCGATCCATCGCGGCCGCCGAGGTGGAGCCGCTCGAGATCAACGGCCTGGCGGCCGCCTTGACCCGCTCCCGCGGGCGGGTCGCCGGGGTGATCTTTCACGAGAACCGGGCGTACTTTCTCCTCGGCACGCTGCCGCAGCTCGTGGCGATCGAGCCCGACGACAGCGCGCTCGTCGCAGCCGTGAAGAGCTTTCGCGCGATGACCGAGGCCGAGCGCGCCGCGGTCAAGCCGCTGCGGCTGAAGCTCGTCGTCGCCGACGCTGACACCCGCATCGCCGAGCTCGCGCGCCGCTCGCCCCTCGGGCGCAACGCCGAGGGCTATCTGCGGTTGATGAACGGGCTCTACCCGTCGGGCGAGCCGGTCGCGGGCCAGACCTTGAAGATCGTCGAATAGCGCCGTGCTGCCGAGCCTGCCAGCGCCGCTCGCGCGACCGATCGAGCTCCCGCTCAAGTCGTGGCCGCTCGCGTTGCTCGTGGCCGCGTTCCTCCTGCCCGGCCTGGTCGGGCACGACCCGTGGAAGACCGAGGACGCGGTCGGCTTCGGCGTCGTGCACCAGATGCTCGCGAGCGGCGACTGGCTCGCGCCGCGGCTCGCCGGGGAGCCGTACTACGAAGACGGCCCGCTCTACTTCTGGGTCGCCGCGCTGTTCGTGAAGGCGCTCGGCGCGGTGTTGCCGCCCCACGACGCCGCGCGGTTCGCGAGCCCGCTGTTCGTGCTCGCCGCCCTGTGGTGCGTGCGCCTCGCCGGGCGGGAGCTCTACGGCAAACCGCAGGGCGACCTGTCGATGCTCGCGATGCTGGGCTCGGTCGGGCTCCTCTGGCACGCGCACGAAACGACGGCGGAGACGGCGATGCTCGCGGGGCTCGCCGCCGCCTACTATGGCGTCGCCATCTCGCACCGGAAACCCTACAAAGGCGGGGTCTTCCTCGGCGTGGGGAGCGGCGTCGCGTTCCTCGCCAAGGGCCTGGTCGCGCTGCTGCAGCCGTTCGCCGCCGTGCTGCTCGTGCTCGCGATCTCCGCGCCCTACCGCCAGCGCACCTTCGCGCTGGCCGTCGGGCTCGGCCTCGCGATCCTCGCGCCGTTCGTGCTCGCGTGGCCCTGGGTGCTCGCCAGCCGCTCGCCGATCTACTTTGCGGACTGGCTCGCGTGGCAGCTCGCGAACGTGAGCCACGCGCCCACGGTGCCGAAGCTCCTCGAGATCCTGAAGACCCTCGCGTGGGGCGCGTGGCCGGTCCTGCCGATGACGCTCTGGGCGACCTGGGAGTACCGCCGCAACCTCCGCGACCCCGGCTTCGCGGCGCCGTTCGTCGCGAGCATCGTCTCGTTCGTGCTGCTGCTGCTCATGCCCAACCCGCGCGACATGGACGTGCTCGCGCTGCTCGTGCCGCTCTCGATCCCGGCCGGCGCGGCGGCGATGGCGCTGCGGCGCGGAGCGGCGAACGCGCTCGCGTGGTTCGCGATCATGACCTTCACCCTCGTCGGCACCTACATGTGGCTCATGTGGTTCGTGACGCTGGTCGGCTTCCCGGAGCGGCTCGCGCGGACCGCGGCCCGGCTCGAGCCGGGGTTCGTGCTCGAGGTCCGGTGGCTGCCGCTCGCCTTCGCGCTCGCCGTCACCGCGGCCTGGTGGATCCTGATCCTGCGGGTCGAGCGCTCGACGCTGCGCAGCCTGACGCTCTGGGCCGCGGGCATGACGGTCATCTGGGGCCTGATATCGACGATCTGGCTGGACTGGATCGACTACGCCAAGAGCTATCGGGGAGTCGCCGACGGTCTGCAGAAGACGCTGCCCGCGGACGTGCGCTGCGTCGAGAGCCGCGACCTCGGCGTGACCCAGCGCGCGGTCTTCCACTATCACGCCGGGCTCGTCACGCGTCGCGCCGAGGTGCACGGACGAACCGACTGCCCGTACCTGCTCGTGCAGGCGAACGTGCGCTTGCGGACCGCGGAGCCGGGACGGGGATGGGTGCGGGTCTGGGAGGGCAGCCGGCCGCGCGACCGCGAGCGCTACCGGCTCTACCGGCGAAGCGGGGTGCGGGGATGAAGCGGCTCGTAGACACCACGGGCGGGCGGCGGCTCGCAGCGCACCGCGCGCAGCTCGGCGCGGCTCACCTCCGCGAGCTCTTCGCAGCCGAGCCGGAGCGCGGGCGCCGCCTGGCTGCCGCGGCGGCGGGGTTGTACGCCGACTACTCCAAGCACAGGGTGACGGACGAGACGCTCGGGCTCCTCGTCGCCCTGGCGCGCGAGCGGGAGCTCGAACGCTGGCGCGAACGCATGTTCGCGGGCGAGCGCATCAACACTTCCGAAGATCGGCCGGCCTGGCACGTCGCGCTGCGCTCGTCGACGCCGCCGCCGGAGGTCGCCGAGACGCTCGAACGGATGCGCGTGCTCGTCGAGCGCGCGCACCGCTCGGTGCTGCGCGGGGTGAACGGGCGGCCGATCCGCGCCGTGGTCAACCTCGGCATCGGCGGCTCGGATCTCGGCCCGCGCATGGCGGCCCGCGCGCTGCGCGCGTTCGACCTGGGACGCATCCGCACGCGCTTCGTCGCGAACGCGGATCCCGCCGACCTCGACGCCGCCCTCGACGGGCTGGACCCGGAAACGACGGGTTTCATCGTCACCTCGAAGACGTTCACGACGGTTGAAACGCTCGACAACGCCCGGCGCGCTCGCGCCTGGCTCGCCCGCGCGCTCGGCGATCCGCCGGATCTCGGGGCACACTTCATCGCCGTCACCGCGAACCGCGACGCTGCGGCTGCGTGGGGTGTCGCCGCGGACCGCGTCTTTCCGATGTGGGATTGGGTGGGCGGCCGCTATTCGGTATGGTCGGCGGTCGGGCTGCCGATCGCGCTCGCCGCCGGCATGCCCGCCTTCGCCGAGCTCCTCGCCGGCGCGCGGGCGATGGACGAACACTTCCGCACCGCCCCGCTCGAGTCGAACCTGCCCGTGATCCTCGCGCTGCTGGGCGTCTGGTACGGCGACTTCTTCGGCGCGCAGACGCACGCGGTGCTGCCGTACGCCGAGGACTTGAGAGACCTGCCCGCGTACCTGCAGCAGCTCGAGATGGAGTCGAACGGGAAGCGCGTCGACCGCGACGGGGCGCCGGTCGAGTGCGCGACCGCGCCGGTCGTGTGGGGCGCCGCGGGAACGAACGGCCAGCACGCGTTCCACCAGCTCCTCCACCAAGGGACGCTGCTCGTGCCGTCCGATTTCATCGTGCCGGCGCGGCCGGCCACGGGCGCCGACCCGGAGGCGCACCGGCTGCTCGTGGCCAACGCGCTCGCGCAGAGCGCGGCGCTCGCGTTCGGGCGCGACGACCCCGCCGCCCCGCATCGACACCATCCCGGCAACCAGCCGTCGACGACGATCGTGCTTCCCAGGCTCGATCCGCGTTCGCTCGGTGCGCTGCTCGCGCTCTACGAGCACAAGGTGTTCACGCAGGGCGTCGTGTGGGGCGTCAACAGCTTCGACCAGTGGGGCGTCGAGCTCGGAAAAGCGTTGGCGAAGGGGCTCGGCCCCGCGCTCGAAGGCGGCGGCGCGGGCGAGCTCGACAGCTCGACCCGGATGCTGCTCGCGCGCATCCGCGCGGCGGGCGACGCGGATTGACTTGCCCTCCCTCGCCGACTACCCTGCGAGGCTCGAGCGCCGTGGCGCTGTTCCCGGGAACTTTCCAGTCCAGAAGGGCATCGCATGAACGAGGACACTTTCAACCTTTCGATCCGCAAGTTCCTGAAGATGGTGGGCGTGAACTCGCAGCGCGCGATCGAGCAGGCGGTCGCCAAGGCCCGCGAATCGGGCGCGATCAAAGGCAGCGAGTCGTTTCCCGCCCAGGTGACCCTCGAGATCCCGGCGCTCAAGCTCGCGGTCAAGTTCGACGGGAAGATCGAGCTCGAGTGAGCGCGTCGCCCGGACTCCCGTCGGCCAGGAGGCCTCCGACATGAACGTCGCCCGTGAACTCGATGCCGCGCTCGCCGCCGAGCTCCGCCAGCGCTTCGGCGACCGCGTGACGACCTCGCACGGCGTGCGCGACCACCACGGCAAGGACGAGTCGTACTTCCCGCACGCGCCGCCGGATGCGGTGGTCTTTCCCCACTCGACCGAGGAGGTGCGCGACATCGTGGACCTCTGCCGCCGCTACCACACCCCGATCATCCCGTTCGGCGTCGGCACGTCGGTCGAGGGCCACGTGCTCGCGACGCGCGGCGGCGTATGCATCGACATGAGCCGGATGAGCAAGGTGCTGGCGGTGCACGTCGAGGACCTGGACGCCACGGTGCAGGCCGGCGTGACGCGAAAAGCGTTGAACGAAGAGATCCGTCACACCGGGCTCTTCTTCCCCATCGACCCCGGCGCCGATGCGACGCTCGGTGGGATGGCGGCGACGCGCGCCTCGGGCACGAACGCGGTCCGCTACGGGACGATGCGCGAGAACGTGCTCGGGCTAACGGTGGTGACCGCCGACAGCCGGATCATCAAGACCGCGCGCCGCTCGCGGAAGTCCGCGGCGGGCTACGACCTCACCCGGCTGTTCGTGGGCTCGGAAGGCACTCTCGGCGTAATCACCGAGGTGACCGTGCGGCTGTACGCCCTCCCGGAGGCGATGTCGGCGGCCGTGTGTTCCTTCAAGGACATCGCTGGAGCGGTGAGCACGGTGATCCAGACGCTCCAGGCGGGCATCCCGATCGCGCGGAGCGAGGCGCTCTGCGCGACCACCATGAAAGCGATCAACGCGCACAGCAAGACCGCCTACAAGGAGCAGCCGACGTTGTTTCTGGAGTTCCACGGGACCGAGCGGGGCGTGATCGAGCAGGCCGAGGCCGTCCAGGCGATCGCCCGCGAAAACGGCGGCGAGGACTTCCAGTGGGCAACCAAGCCCGAGGACCGCAACCGGCTGTGGTCGGCGCGCCATCAGGCATATTTCGCCGGGCTGCAGCTGCGCCCGGGCGCGCGGGCGGTGTCGACGGACGTCTGCGTGCCGATCTCGCGACTCACCGAGTGCATGGTCGCGACCGCCGCGGACATCGCCGCGGCCTCGATGCCGATCCCGATGTTCGGGCACGTCGGCGACGGCAACTTCCACTGCATGATCCTGATCCGGCCCGACAGCGACGCCGATCTCGCCGAGGCCAAGCGCTTCAACGCGCGCGTCGTGGAGCGGGCCCTCGGCATGGAGGGGACCTGCACCGGCGAGCACGGGATCGGGTTCGGGAAGATCGACTGGCTCAGGAAAGAGCACGGCGGCGGGGTCGATCTGATGGCCGCGATCAAGCGCACACTCGACCCCGACAACCTGCTGAACCCGGGCAAGGTCGTCCGGGCGGAAGACTGAGACGAGAACGCGCGGCCGAGCCGGCGGCCCGCGCTAGACATCGACCTTGAGGAATCGCTCCCGGTAGTATCTCAGCTCGTCGATCGACTCGTAGATGTCGGCGAGCGCTTCGTGCTTGCCTTGCTTGACGACGCCCCGGGCGAGGTCGGGCCGCCAACGCCGGATGAGCTCCTTGAGCGTGGATACGTCGAGGTTGCGATAGTGGAAGTAGCCCTCGAGGCGCGGCATCCAGCGCGCGAGGAACCGGCGATCCTGGCAGATCGAATTCCCGCACATCGGCGAGGCCTTTGCTGGCACGTGCCCGCCGAGGAACGCGAGGAGCCGCTCCTCCACGTCGACCTCCGCGAGGGCGGAGGCGCGGACCCGGTCGATGAGCCCGGTGCGACCATGGGTCGTCCTGTTCCACTCGTCCATTGCGTCGAGAACCCGGTCCTCCTGGTGCACGACCAGCACCGGCCCCTCGGCGACCGTGCCGAGCAGGGAATCGGTCACGACGACCGCGACCTCGAGGATCCGATCGCGGTCCGGATCGAGGCCGGTCATCTCCATGTCGAGCCAGACGAGATGGTTCGCGTCCTGCGGCATCGCTTTCGATTCTGCGGCGGTCCAACTAGAATTGGATTGTCTCATAGGGCACCCGGCGCACCGCATGCACGCTTTCACGATCGCCTTCGTCGCCGCGCTCGCGCTCGCAACGGCCGCGCGGATCTGGCTCGCCTCCCGCCACATGCGCTACGTGGCGGCGAACCGGGCCGCCGTGCCGCCCGGCTTCGCCGAGAGCGTCACGCTCGCCGCCCACCAGAAAGCCGCCGACTACACCGCCGCGAAGACCCGTCTCGGCATCGTCGACGCGCTGGTCTCGGCCGGTGTGCTGCTCGCCTTCACGCTGGGCGGCGGGCTGCAGGCGCTCTTCGACCTCTGGGCGCAGGCGCTCGCGCCGACGGGCTACGCGCACGGGATCGCGCTCATCGTGAGCGTCGCCGCCATCAGCGGCGCGATCGACTTGCCGCTGTCTCTCTACCGCACCTTCGTCATCGAGGCCCGGTTCGGCTTCAATCGCATGACGCCCGCGCTCTTCGTCGCCGATCTCGGAAAGAGCATCGCGCTCGGCCTCGCGATCGGCGTGCCGCTCATCTTGGCCGTGCTCTGGCTGATGGGGCGGATGGGCAGCCTGTGGTGGCTCTACGTGTGGCTCACGTGGATCGCGTTCAACCTCGTCATGGTGGTCGCCTTTCCGACGTTCATCGCGCCGCTCTTCAACAAGTTCACGCCCCTCGAGGACCAGCTGCTCAAGGACCGCATCGAGCGTCTCCTCGCGAAGTGCGGTTTCCGCTCGAAGGGTCTGTTCGTGATGGACGGCTCCAAGCGCTCGGCCCACGGCAACGCCTATTTCACCGGCTTTGGCGCCGCGAAGCGGATCGTCTTCTTCGACACCCTGCTCTCCCGGCTCCGCCCGGCGGAGGTCGAGGCGGTGCTCGCCCACGAGCTCGGCCATTTCAAGCGGCACCACGTATGGAAGCGGATCGCCTGGCTCTTCCTCGGGAGCCTCGCGCTCCTCGCAGTGCTTGGCTACCTCATCGATCAGCCTTGGTTCTACGAGGCGCTCGGCGTCGATCGCCGCAGCACCGCCGTCGCCCTGCTGCTCTTCTTCATGGTGGTGCCGGTGTTCACCTTCCTGCTGCAGCCGATCGGCAGCCTCTACTCGCGCCGCCACGAGTATGAAGCCGACGCGTACGCCGCGAGCCACGCCGACGCGCAGGAGCTGATCCGCGCGCTGGTCAAGCTGTACCAGGACAACGCCGCGACGCTCACGCCCGACCCGGTGCACTCCGCGTTCTACGATTCGCATCCGCCGGCGGCGCTGCGGATCGCCCGGCTGCAGGAGCTCGCCCGCGCCGCCAGCTAGCGTGAGCCAGCGCGGCGCCCACGTGTCCGGCCAGGTGGTGGCCGCCTACGGACGTCGTTTTCTCGTCGAAAGCCGCGGCGGCGACCTCATCCCGTGCCTCTCCCGCGGCCGTCGCGCCCAGTACGCGTGCGGCGACCGCGTGCTCGTGAAGCGCACCGCCCGGGGTGAAGGCGTGATCGAGGCCGCCGATCCGCGCTCCACGCTCTTTCTGCGCGCGGCGCCGCACCGACGCAAGCTGATCGCCGCGAATGCGACGCAGGTCGCGGTGATCACGGCCGGCGAGCCGAGCGTGAGCGACGAGCTCGTGTGCCGCATCCTCGTGGCCGCGGAGTGCCAGGGCGTGCGCGGCTTGATCGTGCTCAACAAGGCCGACCTCGAGGCGCCGACCGCTGCGCTGCGGGAGCGGCTCGCGCCGTTCGTCCGAGCGGGCTACCCGCTCGCCGAGATCAGCGCGAAGCGGGACGTCGCGCCGCTCGCGAACCGCCTGACCGGAGAAACGACGGTGCTGATCGGTCAATCCGGCATGGGCAAGTCGACGATCGTGAACGCGCTGGTCCCGGAAGCGGAGGCTGCAACGCAGGAGATCTCGCGTTTTCTCGACTCCGGCCGGCACACGACCAGCCACACCCGGCTCTACCGCCTCGATGCCGCGAGCACGATCATCGACTCCCCCGGCGTGCAGGAGTTCGGCCTCGCGCATCTCGCGGGCGCCGAGATCGAGCGCGGCTTCCCCGAGCTCGCTCCCTTCGTCGGACGCTGCCGGTTCCGCGACTGCCGCCACCGCGCCGAGCCCGACTGCGCGGTGCACGCCGCCGCCGCGACGGGAGACGTGCACCCGCGGCGGCTCGAGCTTCTGCACCGCATTCAGGACGCCGAGCACGCCGCGCGATGAAACCGCTGCTCGCCTCGCTCAATCCGCTCGAGATCCATCACCTCAAAAACGTTCTCGAGGCCGAGGGCATCCCTTGCTGGGTGAAAAACGAGTTGCTGTCGCGGCTCGCCGGCGAGATCCCGTTCGTGGACTGCGCGCTGGAGCTGCACCTGCTGCGGGAGGCCGACCGGCCGCGCGCGGAGGCGCTCCTCGAAGCGTGGCGACGCCCCCCGCCGCCGGCGCCAGGGTGGACCTGCCCGGCCTGCGGCGAGCGGCTGGAAGGGCAGTTCGACGCGTGCTGGAACTGCGGCGCGCGGCGCGGTTGAGCGTCGGCCGTCGGCCCGTCAACCGAACGCGGAGGCGACCGTCACGACGAGCAGCAGCGCGAGCCACAGGACGAGCGCGCGCCAGATGAGCCCGATCGCGCTGTCCAGAAGCGGCGTGTCGGCCTCCTCGCCGAGGCCGAGCTCGGGCCGGTCCTCGACGACGCCGCCGATCGCGATCGGCAGGCCGAGCCGAAGTCCGAGCGCTCCCGCGCCGGCGGCGAGCACGACCCCGAGCAGCCGGTCGGGCCAGCGCGCCGCCTGCGTGCGCCAGCAATAGATCGCGTCCTCGAAGTCCCCGACGATCGCGAACGACGCCGCCGTGCACCGCGCGGGCAGCCAATCGATCGCGTCGCGGGCCGCCCGCGCGAACTCGCCGAACCGTCCCGGGCCGTCGTCCTCGGAGCGCGCCCACGGACCATCCGCCGCGAGCGGCTCGGGGGTGGCGAGCGCCGAACCGAGCGCACGCCCCGACGGACGACCGCGCTCCACCCCGCCCCATCGGTGCGCTACGTAAAGCGCCATGCGATAGAGCACCGCGCCGCTCGGGCCGGGCAAGAGCAGGAACCAGAGCATCACGCCAAAGACGTGCCGATGAGAGACTAAGAACGCGCCCTCGATCGCCAGGCGGGCGACCTCGGAAGCGGATAAGCCGTCGCAGGGATGCCCGCGCCACTCGCCGAGCACGCGGCGCGCCTCGCCGAGGTCGCCTTCCTGCAGCGCCTTCTGGACGGCGCCGAATGACTGGCTGTGCCGGCGAAAGCCCATCGTAACGTGGAGCACTGCAACGTTGAACGCGAGTCCGAGCAGCGGATTGATCGCCGCGAGTCCCGCATAGACTGCCCAGCCCACCGCCACGAACGGGACGACGGCGAGCAGCCACGCGATCGCGCCCTGCTGCGCCTCGCCGGCGTCGAAGTGCCGTTCCAGGAGTCCGGCGTAGGAGGCGACCGGCGCGAATACCGCCCGCCGGTCGACGAGCGGACGCAGGTGCTCGAGCACGAGCGCGAAGACGAGCGAGAGGAAGCTCATCGATTGCGAAGGCGCCAGTCAAGGCGCAAGCGGCGTTCGCGGGCGCGGACCAGCGCGGCGGAGAGGCCCGCAGCGATCAAGCACTCGCGACGGCGCAGCGATCGCGCGCCCTGGGGTCGTCGCGATCGCGCCGGAACCGGCACACGCGCTGGCCGACCTCATCGATTCGCACGGCTGCTTCCTGTTTGATCGTTCGACCGAGGGAGTATAGCCAACTGATTGGCCGAGGTCGTGACGCCCCAGCTCGGCGTACGCGGACCGCCTCGCGCTCGCGGCAGCTGCCGCCGTCCGGTGCGCTAGCGGCTGCCCGGCGCGAGGTTACGCCGGCCGACCGACGTAGGCGTAGAGGTTCATCAGCATCCCGGCGGTCGCCCCCCAGATGTAGTGGCGGCCGTAGGGCATTGCGTAGTAGTAGCGCGCTTTGCCTTCGTGCACGACGAGATTGCGCTGGTGGTTCGTAGGGTCGAGGAGGAACGACAGCGGGACCTCGAACACCTCGGCGACCTCGAACTCGTCGAGCTTCAGCTCGAGCGGCGGGGCCACCAGACCGACCACCGGGGTGACGCGGTAGCCCGTCACCGTCGTGTACTCGGTGAGGCAGCCGAGAGGGTCGACCCGCTCGGGCGCGAGCCCGATCTCCTCGGCCGTCTCGCGCAGCGCGGTGTCTCCGGGCGAGGCGTCGTCGGGCTCGGCGCGGCCGCCCGGAAAGCTAATCTGGCCGGCGTGATCGTGCAGATGCGCGGTGCGCCTGGTGAACAACACCGTCAGCTCGTCGTCGCGGTCGACGACCGGGATGAGCACCGCGGCCGGCCGGATCTCGCGCTCCGTCACCCAGAGGTGGCCGTCGCCAATCGTCATCGGCTCCACGGCACGCGGCGCGGCGAAGCGCTCGCGAAGCCAGCGCGCGGAGTACGGACCGGGGTGCCGCGGAGCGTTCATCGGGGGTCGACGCTCAAGCTGTCGATTGCCGGAAGATTCTACTAGCGAACCCACCTGTCGGCGGTCGCCTCGCGCCGCCACCCGTGCGGTTTGTTCCGGAGCGGGCCGCGTCCCCTCCGCGTCGCCTCGTCCGGGCTGCGGCCCGCGCCGTGGAATAATGCGGGCCGCGGAGATGTTTCCTCCGTGCAGGCGGTGGCGGCGCAGCGCCGGCCACCGCGAGCCTGGAATCCATCCCACTAGGAGGAGAGAACGAGATGAGGATCGCCCTGACAGCACTGCTAGCCGCCGGCCTGCTCGCCGCCACCCCGGCGTTCGGGAGCTCATGCCCGAAGGAAATGGCGGCGATCGACGCAGCGCTCGCCAAGAACCCGAAGCTTTCGGCGCAGGAGATGGCGGACGTGAAGAAAGCCCGCGCCGATGGCGAGACCCTCCACAAGGCCGGCAAGCACAAGGAGTCGCTCGAGGCGCTCGGGAAAGCGAAGAAGCTGCTCAAGATCTGACCGCGCCCCGCTGTGCGCCGACGCCGTGGCTCTGGCCACGGCGTTTGCGTTTCTAGAGTCGCCCCACGGTAGAATCGCGCGCCCGCCGACGAAAGGAACCGGTGACGAGCTCGACCGCGGAGCGTTGGAAGGGGCTCGCGCTGATGGTCGGCGCCGGCCTCTGCTGGAGCACGGGCGGCATCCTGGTTCGCAGCACCGACCTGCAGGATCCGTGGGAGATCGTGCTCTGGCGATCGGCCTTCATGGTGATCTTCGTCGCCGCCTGGCTCGCGGTGCTCTCCCGCGGCCGCGTCGTGGCCAAGGTCGCGGCGGCCGGAATGCCGGGCGTTCTGTCGGGGCTCGCGCTGGCCGCGATGTTCTTCTTCTTCATCCTGTCGCTCACGCGGACGACGGTCGCGAACACCCTCGTGCTGATGAGCACCGGGCCGTTCTTCGCGGCGCTCGCCGGCCGCCTCTTCCTCGGCGAGCGCGTCCCGGTGCGCACCTGGCTAGCGATCGCGATCGCGCTGACCGGGATCGCGCTGATGTTCGCCGAGGGGCTGGGCGCGGGCCGCATCGCCGGAAACCTGCTCGCGCTCTGCGTGCCGGTCGCGTTCGCCTTCAACATCGTCGTGCTGCGCCGGCACCGCAGCACCGTCGACCTGGTGCCCGCCGTGATGCTCGCCGGGATCTTCTCGATCGCGGTCGCCATCCCGCTTGCGTGGCCGCTCGCACCGACCGCGCGCGACCTCGTGGTGCTCGGCACCATGGGTGTCTTTCAGCTCGGCGCGGGTTGCGTGCTGATGACGATGGCGAGCCGTTACCTCACCGCCGGGGAGATCGGGCTGCTCGCGCTGCTCGAGACGATCCTCGGACCGCTGTGGGTCTGGTTGGGCATCGGCGAGCGGCCGAGCGACCTCGCGCTCGTCGGTGGCCTGATCGTCGTCGGCGCGCTCGCCGCGAACAGCGTCGCCGGGATGAGGGGCCGGGCGGCGGCCAGTGCCGTTCCAACCACCTCGAGCTGAGTGAATGGATCGACGCCCGGTCTCGGGAGCCGTTGCCGTCCCAAAGCGCAACGGGTTAGAACCGCACTAGCGCAGGCGCCGCTTGAAGCTCTCGCACGCGGCGACGAGCGCCGCGCAGATCCCCGGCTCCCAGGCCGAATGTCCGGCGTCGCGGATGATCTCGTATTCCGCATCGGGCCAGGCGCGTGCGAGCTCGTGCGCCGAGACGAGCGGGCACACGAGATCGTAGCGCCCCTGCACGATCACGCCCGGAATGCCGCGCAGACGATCGGCGTTCGCGAGCAGCGCGTTCTCCGGGAGAAAGATGTCGTGCTTGAAGTAGTGCGCCTCCATCCGCGCGAGGCCGAGCGCCACCACGTCGCCCGAAAAGTAGTCCACGGTTGCGGGCGATGGCAGCAACGTCGAGCACGCGCCCTCGTATGCGCCCCACGCTCGGGCGGCGGGCATGTGAACCGCCGGGTCGGGGTCGACCAGGCGGCGGTAGTAGGCGTTCAGGAGGTCGCCGTGCTCGGCCGGCGGCAGGAATCCGGCGAAGGCCTCCCACGGCTCGGGAAAGACGCTTCGCAGCCCGTAGAGAAACCAGTCGATCTCCTGCTTGCGGCAGAGAAAGATGCCGCGCAGCACCAGGCCGAGGCAGCGACCGGGATGGGCCTCGGCGTAGGCGAGCGCCAGGGTCGCGCCCCACGAGCCGCCGAAGACGAGCCAGCGGTCGATGCCGAGATGCTCCCGCAACCGCTCGAGGTCCGCGACGAGATGAAGCGTCGTGTTCTCGCGCAGCTCGCCGAGCGGCGTGGAGCGGCCGGCCCCACGCTGATCGTAGACCACGATCCGGTACGCCGCCGGATCGAAGAAGCGCCGGTGCTTCGGCGTCGAGCCCGCGCCGGGTCCACCGTGCAGGAAGACGACCGGGATCCCGCCGGGGTCGCCGGAGGTCTCCCAGTACATCCGGTGGATGGCGTCGAGCGACAGCATTCCCGATGCATGCGGCGCGATCTCCGAGTAGAGCTCGCTGCGCGGCTGCGGGGAATCCATGGAGCGGAGCGCCGCCGGGCGCGCGCGCCCGGCGTGTGCGGCGGCGGGGCTATGGGACCAGGATGGTGGAGCCGGTCGTCTTGCGCGCCTCGAGATCGCGCTGCGCCTGCGCCGCGTCCTTGAGCGGGTAGCGCTGGGCGATCTCGATCTTCACCTTACCCGTGCCGACCACGTCGAAGAGGTCGTTCGCGATGGCCACGAGATCCTCGCGCTTGGCCGCGTAGGTGTTGAGCGTGGGGCGCGTCACGAACAGCGAGCCCTTCTGCGCGAGCAATCCGAGGTTCAGCGGCTCGGGCGCCCCGGAGGCGCTGCCGAAGTTGACCATCGTGCCGAGCGGCTGCAGGCAGTCGAGCGACCCCATGAAGGTGGTCTTGCCGACCGAGTCGTAGACGGCCGGCACGCCCCGGCCGCCGGTGAGCTCCTTGACGCGCTCCACGAAGTTTTCGCGCGTGTAGACGATCGTCTGCTCGCAGCCGTGCGCCCGAGCGAGCGCGGCCTTCTCGTCCGAGCCGACCGTGCCGATGACCTTCACGCCGAGCGCCTTCAGCCACTGGCAGGCGATCAGACCGACCCCGCCGGCCGCCGCGTGCCACAGCACCGTCATGCCCGATTGGACCTTGAAGGTCCGCTTGATGAGGTACTGGACGGTCATGCCCTTCAGCATCATCGCGGCGGCGGTGTCGAAGGAGATCGCCTCCGGCAGCTTCACCGCGCGATCCGCCGGATACAGCCGCGCTTCGGAGTACGCGCCGACCGGCGCCGACGAGTAGGCGACGCGGTCGCCGGGCTTGAACTCGGTGACGCTTGCGCCGACCGCCTCGACGACCCCTGCGCCCTCCGAGCCGCAGCCGCTCGGAAGCGGCATCGGGTACAGGCCCGAGCGCTGATACGTATCGACGAAGTTGAGCCCGATCGCGCGCTGGCGGATGCGGAGCTGGCCGGGACCGGGATCACCGACCTCGACGTCCTCCCACACGAGCACCTCGGGACCGCCGGTCTTGTGGAATCGGATGGCTTTGGGCATCAGAGTCTCCTACGAAAAGATCACGGTTGGTCGTTCATCATCGAGCCATTCGGTTTCGCGCCGGCCGCGGGGCACCACTGCCACGCCCGCGCCCACCCGTTCCGTTCAGCGGAACAGCGTGAGCACCCCGGTGTAGCCGTAGAGGCGGTCGTGCGAGATCTCGCCGTTGCAGAAGAAGCCCACGAGCGGGAACTCGCCCAGCCGGTCACGGACCACTTCGAGCTCCGCCGAGCGCCGCCCGAACATGTGCTCGCCCCGGCCGAGGCATGAGAAGTAGAGGCCGCCCTTGGGCGGCGCGTCGAACTCCCGCCCGATCGCGTCGAGCATCCGCACCAGGTCCGCGCGCGCCGTGGAGCCGTCGCGTCGGCAGAACAGGATCGGCATCCCGGGTTCGACCGGGCCGCCGATCGCGATGAGCTTGTGCCGCGGGTCGATGCCGACGAGATTGCGCACCAGGTAGTCCCCGGTATCGGAACCCGCGACGGGTAGGCCGGCGTGGATATGCTGCGCCGCGCGGTGCAGGTCGCGAGCCGCGGTCTCACCGATGTCCTCCTTGAGGACGTCGAGCGCCGGGCGGCCGTCGAGCGTGGCGATGATGTTCCGCTCGCCCTCGGTGACGATGTGGCGGATCGGCGCCTGCTCGGCGCCCTGCCGCAACGGCGAACAGCCCTGCGTGAGCCGGGTCGCGACGTGGATCGCGGAGGAGAGCACCACCCCCGAGAGGCCGCCCTGCAGCACTTCGTTCGCCACCTGGAAGGTCGCCGCGCGCGAGCTCGAGAGGCCGCCGACGAGATATCCGCTCGCCACCTTGGCCGACATGTCCTCGATCAGCTCCGGGATGTCGTCGGTGCGCGGATCGCCGTGGACGATCGCGAAGTGCGCCGCTTCGGCGCCGCTCGGTGTCTTGGCGCCGAGCGCAGGCGGACGCGACTTGCCCGAGAACACCTTGAACTCCCCAACGGGCAGCGCGGCGAGCATCACGGCGAGCGCGGGCTCGTCGAAATACTCGACGCCCGTGGCGAGCACCCCCACACCCACCGTTCCCACCCATTGCCGCACCCCGGTCGCGGTCTTCAGCTGCTCGAGGATCTCCCCGGCGGCGGGCGCCAGTCGATCACTCACATAGACGAACCCGAGGTTGGCGCCGCCGGGAACCGCGCCCACCTGGCGCAGCGCCTCGGCAACAGCGTCTTCCCAACGATCCGCGCGCGCATGGCCGGCACGGAATGCAACCGGACTGTCCCGGCGGCGTGAAGTCATTTCGCCTTCTTGTCGCGCTTCGGCTCGGGCGGCTGCGGGGCGGGCGCAGCTCCAGCCTGCGTCTGCTGCAGCAGGTTCCACCACGCGTCGGCTGCCGTGCCGGTGTCCGAGGCCGCCGTGCCCGGTTTGGACGCCTGCGGCCCCGCGCCGAGCGGCGCCTGCATCGCCTGGAACGCCGCGAGGGTCGCGCGCTGCATCTCGAGCCCCTGAATCGTCATGCGCAGCACGTTCATGTTCATGGTGAGCCAGTTCTCGACCGACTTCAGGTCGGCGATCCGCTTGTCGATCTCGTTCGGGTCGACGAGCGGCGCCATCACGCCGGGCATCGGCAGTCCCATGGGTGACCACATCCTCTTCAGGAGCTCGAACGGGTCTTGCGGCTGGTTGTCCTGGGCCATGGCGGCGACCGGAAAGCGGGCGCTGGAGAGCGTCGAGTGTAGAGCCGATCCCGCCAGCGTGCACGGGCGGAAGCGAAATCGAACCGACTGCGGGTCGGGCACCCGACCACGGGGCGCTCAGGCGGCCGTCGTCGCAGCGGGCTCCTCGGCACCACGCCGCAGAAACGCCATCATCTCCTCCCGGCGCGACAGCGTGTCCCCGTAACCGAGCTCTATCAGGGCGCGCGTGAACGGCGCCTCGAACAGCAGGTAGCTCGCCAGGTTCAACCCGTTGCGATTCATGGCGCCGACGGTGCGCAGCAGAAACCGCACCGCCCGCGGGAAGTGCTGCACGTGCCGGGCGGTGATGCGCTCGATCGGCTGGCTCGGCTGCAGCACGAAGACGTCGATCGGGCGCAGTTTCAATCCGACCTCCGCCGCGCGCTCCGGCGAGACGCATTGCAGGGTCCGGTTGATCCGCTGCAGGCGCTCGATGTCGACCGCGAGGCTGTCGAGGAAGATGGAGTTCAGGGCGTGGCCGGCGATCTGCGCGAGCGATGGGTAGAGGTTCGAGCGGACCCGCGCCGGCTCCTGCGACTCGCGACCGGTGCCGATCACGAGCACCCGATCGGCGCCGAGGTGCAGCGCCGGGGAGATCGGGGCGATTTGCCGCATCGAGCCGTCGCCGAAGAACTCGCGGTGCACCTTGATCGCCGGAAAGATGAACGGGAGCGCGCTCGAGGCGAGCAGAAGGTCGACGTTGAGCGTCGTCGAGGCGCCAACCCGCTGCCAGCGCTCCCAGTCCTCGACCCCGGAGCCGCCTTGGTAGAAGGTCACGCTCTGCCCCGAGGTGTAACCCGACGCGGTGACCGACACGGCGTAGAGCGCGCCGCTGTCGATGTTCGCCTGGATGCGCTCGAACTCCATCGAGCGGGTGAGCAGCTCCCTGAGCGGCGTGTTGTCGAGCAGCGAAATCGGATTCGAGCGGTTGAGCAGCATCAGCGCGCTCAGCCAGCGGTTGCCGGTGCGGATGATCCCGGGCCAGTCGCTGCGGTAGACGTGATCGCAGTGGAACGCTTCCCAGACGCTGACGAGGTGCCGCACGGCTTCGGCGAAATCGTCGGCTCGAATGGCGAGCGCGGCGGCGTTGATCGCCCCGGCCGAGGTGCCGCACAGGATCGGAAACGGGCTGTCGCGCGGCTCCCCGAGGAGCTCGCTCACGGCCTTAAGCACGCCGACCTGATAGGCCGCGCGCGCACCGCCGCCGGTGAGGATCAGCCCGGTCTTCTTCGTCGCAATCATCGTCCTCCGCGGGCGCCCGTTCCTCCACCCCACTCCCGGGCCGCGCGGCGCAAGTGTAGCGTCCGCCAGCCGCCGCGCGCCACCGCTAGGGCGAGAAGAGCGGCCGCTGGGTGTTGGAGCCGGCGTCGACCACGGCGAGCGCCGTCATGTTGACGACGCGTCGCACCGTCGCCGATGGGGTGAGGATGTGTGCCGGCCCGGCGCAGCCGAGCAGGATCGGGCCGATCGTGATGCCGTCCGCGGCCGCGGTCTTGAGCAGGTTGAACGCGATGTTCGCGGCGTCGAGCGTCGGCATGATCAAGAGATTCGCGTCGGCCCGGAGCCGCGACCGCGGGAACACGCGCGCCCGCACCTCCTCGGAGAGCGCCGCGTCGCCGTGCATTTCGCCCTCGACCTCCAGGTCCGGCGCGCGGCGCAGGACGAGCTCGAGCGCCTGGCGCATCTTCACCGCGGTCGGCTGGTCGCTCGTGCCGAAGTTGGAGTGCGAGAGCAGCGCGACCTTCGGGGTGATCCCGAAGCGCCTCACCTCTTCGGCCGCGAGCACCGTCATCTCGGCGACCTGCTCCGCGGTCGGATCGAAGTTCACGTAGGTGTCGCAGATGAAGAGCGTGCGCTTCGGCAGAATGAGCGCGTTCATCGCGTAGTAGTGGTTGACCCCGGGCTTGCGGCCGAGGACCTGGTCGACGTAGTGGAGGTGCAGGTCGTGCGTCCCGAAGGTCCCGCAGACCATGCCGTCGGCCTCGCCGCGGTGGATCGCCATGGCGCCGATGCCGGTGGCGCGGCGGCGCATCTCGATCTTGGCGTACTGCACCGAGACGCCGCGGCGTTCGGTGAGCCGGTGGTATTCCTGCCAGTACTCGTCGTAGGCGGGGTAGCCCTCGATATTGATCAGCTCGAAGTCGACGCCGGACTTGAGCCGCAGCCCGGCGTTCTCGATCGCGCGTTCGATCACCGCCGGGCGGCCGATCAGGATCGGCCGCGCGAGCTCCTCGTCGACCACGACCTGGACCGCGCGCAGGACGCGCTCGTCCTCGCCTTCCGCATAGACAATGCGCCGCCGCGCCTGCTTCGCCGCCGCGAATAGCGGCTTCATGATGAAGCCGGTGTTGTAGACGAACTGCTGGAGCGAGTCGCGGTAGGCGCCGAAGTCCTCGATCGGCCGCGCCGCGACGCCCGACTCCATCGCGGCCTTCGCCACCGCCGGCGCGATCTGCACGATGAGGCGCGGATCGAACGGCCGCGGAATCAGGTACTCCGGGCCGAACCTCAGATCCTGCTCCCCGTAGGCGGCGGCGACGATGTCGGATTGCTCGGCCATGGCGAGGTCCGCGAGCGCCCTGACCGCGGCAATCTTCATCGCCTCGTTGATCTGCGTCGCGCCGACGTCGAGCGCGCCGCGGAAGATGAACGGGAAGCACAGGACGTTGTTGACCTGGTTCGGGTAGTCCGAGCGCCCGGTGGCGATGATCGCATCGGCCCGAACCTGCTTCGCGAGATCGGGTAGGATCTCGGGCTCCGGGTTGGCAAGCGCGAGGATGAGCGGCCGCTTCGCCATCCGCTTCACCATGTCGGGCTTGAGCACGCCGCCGGCCGAGAGCCCGAGGAAGATGTCGGCGTCCACGATGATCTCGCCGAGCGTCCGCGCGGCGGTCTTTCTCGCGTAGCGCGCCTTGTTCGGGTCCATCTCCTCCCTGCGGCCTTCGTACACGACGCCGGCGATGTCCGAGACCCAGACGTTCTCCATCCTCAGACCCAGGCTGACCAGCAGATCCAGGCAGGCGAGCGCCGCCGCGCCAGCGCCGGAAGTCACGAGCCTCACCTTGGCGATGTCCTTGCCCACGATGCGCAGCCCGTTCGTCACCGCGGCGCCCACGATGATCGCGGTGCCGTGCTGGTCGTCGTGGAACACCGGGATCCGCATCCGCTCGCGCAGCCGCCGCTCGATGTGGAAGCATTCCGGCGCCTTGATGTCCTCGAGATTGATGCCCCCGAAGGTCGGCTCGAGCGCAGCGATGATGTCCACGAGCTTGTCGGGATCGCGCTCGTCGACCTCGAGGTCGAAGACGTCGATGCCGGCGAACTTCTTGAACAGCACCCCCTTGCCCTCCATCACCGGCTTGCCGGCGAGCGGCCCGATGGCCCCCAGGCCGAGCACCGCGGTGCCGTTCGTGATCACTGCGACGAGATTCGCGCGCGCGGTCAGCGCAGCGGCCGCACCGGGGTCGCGAACGATGTCCTCGCACGCTGCGGCGACGCCCGGCGAATACGCGAGCGCGAGATCGCGCTGGTTGAGCAGCCCCTTGGTCGGGGTGACCGAGATCTTCCCGGGCTTGGGGAACCGGTGGTAGTCGAGCGCCGCTCTGCGGAGCGTGTCTTCCACGGCGGAGTCTCCTGTGTCGCGCTTCGCGCCGATTATAGTCGGCCCGCCAAGCGCATATAATCTCGCAGCGTGCGTTGGAGGAGCCGATGGACTTGCGCGATGTCCTCCTCGTCGTCGACGTGCAGAACGATTTCATGCCCGGAGGCGCGCTCGCGGTGCCGCGGGGCGACGAGGTCGTGCCGATCGTCAACCGGCTCGCGCCGCGGTTCGCGAACGTGGTTCTCACGCAGGATTGGCACCCGCCGGGTCACATCTCGTTCGCAACCAGCCATTCTGGAAAACAGCCGTTCGAGCGCATCCGGCTCGAGTACGGCGAGCAGATCCTTTGGCCGGATCACTGCGTCCAAGCGACCGACGGCGCGGCGTTCCACCCCGCGCTCGTCATCCCGCACGCGCAGCTCGTCGTCCGCAAGGGCTATCATCCGGGCGTCGACAGCTACTCGGCGTTCGTCGAAGCGGACGGCCGGCACACGACCGGTCTCGCCGGATACCTCCGCGAGCGCGGGATCGGGCACGTGTTCCTGTGCGGCCTAGCCACCGATTTCTGCGTCGCCTGGTCCGCGGTCGACGCGCGCGAGGCGGGTTTCGCAGTGACCGTGATCGAGGACGCGTGTCGCGCGATCGACACCGGCGGCTCGCTCGCCGCCGCGGGGCAGGACATGGCCGCCGCCGGCGTCCGGCAGATCCGGGCCGCGGCGCTCTTGGCGTGAGTCACGAGTCAACGCGGTCGCGCGTCGTGCGTTGACAACCATCCCGACCATGCACAAGCCACTCGCCGTTCTCCTCGCCTTCGCCGCCGCCGGGTGCGCCGGCGTCTCGCATGTGGGCGAGCGGGATGCGACCGGCAATCCGCGCCTCGAGCGACTGAGCCCGCGCGAGCTCGCGCGGCTCGGACCTGCCGCACCGGTCAAGCTCTCCGCGGAAGACCTCGTTCGCCTGACGCGGCAAGGCGACTCGCCCGCTGAGATCATCGATCGCTTCTACCAGTCCGGCTCGCGGCTGAAGCTCGACGACGGCCAGATCGCCGAGCTGCGCCGGCGCGGCGTCGATCAGCGCGTGGTGGAGTACTTGGTGCAACACGAGCGCGAGGCGGAGAAGATCGACGCGATCACGGCGCAGGCGGATCGCGAGGCGCGGGCACGGGCCCGGGCCGAGCACGTCTATCGCTACTACCGCTACTACGACCCCTATTGGGGCTGGGATCCGTTCTCGTACCCGTACGTCGGACCCCGTGTCTATCCGTATCTCGGCTACGGCTGGAGCCCCTCGAGCAGCGGCTGGTACGGCGGGCTGAGCATCCGGTTCTAGCCCGTCGTCGGAGGCCGGGGCCCGCCGGGCGTCTTCGTCCGCGCGGGCACGGTTAGAATGGCTTGAGCCACCCCCAACGGATCGCCATGGACGCCGCTGCGTCAGCACCGCGACTTGCCCGGCTGCGCCTCGCCGCGCGCATGGATGCGATCGAGCCGTTCCACGTGATGGAGGTGCAACGGCGTGCATTCGAGCTCGAGGCTGCCGGACGGCGGGTGGTGCACATGGAGATCGGGCAGCCGGACTTCCCGGCCCCGCAGCCGGTGATCGACGCCGCGATCGAGGCCCTGCAGCGCGAGTCGATGGGCTACACCGCGTCGCTCGGTCTCCCGGCCCTGCGCGAGGCCCTCGCGCGGTTCTACGCCGACCGCTACGGAGTGGACGTGGCGCCGGAGCGGATCATGGTCACCGCCGGCGCCTCCGGGGCGTTCCTGATCGCGATGGGCTCGCTCATCGATCCGGGGGACGAGCTCCTGATGCCGGATCCGTGCTATCCGTGCAACCGGCACTTCGTGCGGATGTTCGAAGGAAGCGCGCGAACCGTCCCGGCCGACGCGGCGACGCGCTATCAACTTGCCCCGGAGGACGTGCAGCGCCACTGGGGCGCACGCACCCGCGGCGTCATGCTCGCGTCACCTTCGAATCCGACCGGCACGATGGTGCCTAACGACGCGCTGCGGGCGATCCTCGCCGAGGTCGAGCGGCGCGGGGGCATCGCCATCGTCGACGAGATCTACCAGGGCCTCACCTACAGCGGCCATCACCACCCGACGGCGCTCCAGGTCTCGGACCGGATCCTGGTCGTCAACAGCTTCTCGAAGTACTTCAGCATGACCGGGTGGCGCCTCGGCTGGCTGGTAGCGCCCCCCCACTACGTGCGGGAGATGGAGCGGTTCGCGCAGAACGCGTTCATCTCGGTGTCCACCCCAGCGCAGCACGCCGCGCTCGCCGCCTTCCGGCCGGAGACGATCGAGATCCTCGAGGGCCGGCGCGCGGAGTTCCAGCGCCGGCGCGACTTCCTGGTGCCTGCGCTCCGCGCCTTGGGCTTCGAGGTGCCGCTGATGCCGGAGGGCGCGTTCTACGTCTACGCGAGCTGCGCCCGTTTCACCGACGACAGCGAATCGTTCGCGCTGCGCCTGCTCGAAGAAGCCGGCGTGGCCATCACCCCCGGGATCGACTTCGGCGCGCATCGCGCCCGGTCGCACGTCCGCTTCGCCTACACCCGGTCTCTCGCCGACCTCGAAGAGGGCGTCGCGCGGATGGCGCGGTTCCTCCCGCGCGCCTGAGCGTCGCGCCTTGGGATCAGGCCGCGGCTCGACGCGGCTACGCGGTCGTTCCGCGGCGCCCGATCCGGGCGAGCGTCTGCTCGAGGCCCTGCCGTTCCGCGATGACCTTCTGCGCGTAGCCCTGGGTGGGATCCTCCGACGCCCCGTTGTACATCTGCAGGCCGGCCTCGAGGCTTCCCGCGCGGACGATGTACTCCTTGAGGATCTGGGCGCCGACGAGCATGTTCGTCCGCGGGTCGAGGACCGCGTCCGCGCCGCCGTGCTCGGCGAGCTTTTCGTAGTGGAACTTGGGGATCACCTGCATCAGGCCCTTGGCCCCCATGTTGCTCTCGGCGATCGGGTTGAAGCGCGACTCGACCGAGATCACGGCGAGGATGAGCAGCGGGTCGAGGCCCACCGCGCGCCCGACGGCGTACGCCTCGCTCACTAGGTCGATCGTCGCGTCGGTGGCGACCCGATACCGCCGAGCGAGATAGCCGGCGAGCACCTGATGCTGCGGGTCCGGCCGCAGGCTCGCCGGGGCCTCCCGCGGCGGGGATGTCTCGAGCGCCTTGCCGTACGCGACCGCTCCGCGTTGGGCCGCGCCCGCTGGGAGCCAGCGTCCTCCTTCGACCGCCAGGAACAGCAGCGCGAGCAGGCCGAAGCCGGCGAGCGCGCCCTGCAGCGCGCCCACGACCGCTTGCCATCCCACGCGCACCTGCACCGGCAGGTTGGGCAGTTTCATGTTTACCTCCGTTCCGCCACGTGGCTGGCGCGTGCAACGCGCGCCAGCTACAGCCCGGGCCCGCTCTTATGAGCGGTCCGAGCGCCGCTTGTCCCCTGCTTGAGCTCTGGCCCGGTGAAAAGCCGTTGCCGGCTTTCCGGACCCCCCCGATGGCGCCCCCGCCGGCGGCCGCCTCACGGACTCGACCCATCTCGAATCCGGGGCTCGTTCAGCCGCACGTCGCGGTTTGGTCGCCGCGTTGTTGACTTGCTCGAAAGCGTAGTCTAATGAACGAGTTAGCATCTGTCAAGCGGCAGAAAACCGACGCCGGATCAGACACTTGTGCTGCGACGCACAATAAAAAAATTTTGGGCTAAGACGGCCCCGGCTTCGCCACCGGCCGGCTGATAAAATACGCGCGTCTTCCGTGGCGAGAGCTGGGGGGACAGGCACTTCGAGCGCCGAATGTCTGCGAATCGGACTTTGCCTGCACAAAGCCCGACCGCAGACGATTCGACCACCGCCTAGGGCCGAGACCCGGTTGGGAACGGCCAAGCAGCAGCGGGATTCAGGGCAGTCTTCGCCCCAGGGGCCGCCGCCGTCGACGGTGCAGCAGGAACCGCCGTCGGGGCAGGTGCCGCTGGTCTCGCCGCAGGCTTGGCCGCCTTCATCCGTCGCTTGGCTTTCTTCTTGGCGGGTTTCTTCGCAGCTTTTTTCTTGGCGGCCTTCCTGGCCGCCTTTTTCTTCTTCTTCGCCGTTTTCTTCTTGGCTACTGCTCTGCGTTTTGCAGCTTTCTTTTTCTTCTTCGCAGCCTTCTTCTTGGTGGTCTTCTTCGCGGCCTTTCTGCGCTTCGTTGCCATGCTCAGACTCCTTCTCGCGTTGACAAAAGTACTGCCCTATTGCGTCCGGCCGTACCGCGCCGGACATCCAGCCGTCGGAGCGTGTCCCGACCGCTGAATCCGCGAGCGCCGCGCTTCGCACGCGGCGCCCCATAGATAAATGTCGGAGCCCGGGTCGGGTCCGACATTGCTGCGCCCCCATGGGCGCGAGCTGCCTGCGCCCAGAGCCGCCGCGCGGCGCATACCGCCGTTCGGATGCGCCCGGGGCGACTCGCCCGGTCGATGTAACGTTAAACGAGTCCGCGCCGATCGACAACACCCTAATCCCAATTGAGCGCGCCTCCGGTCTGGTATTCGATCACCCGGGTCTCGAAGAAGTTGCGCTCCTTCTTCAGATCGATCATCTCGCTCATCCACGGGAACGGGTTGGTCGCGCCCGGATGGAGCGCGTCGACGCCGATCTGCTGGCAGCGCCGGTTGGCGATGAAGCGCAGGTACTCCTTGAACATCGGCGCGTTCAGGCCGAGCACTCCCCGCGGCATCGTATCCTCCGCGTAGCGGTACTCGAGCTCCACCGCCTGCTTGAGCAGCCCCTGCACCTCCTCGCGGAACTCCGCCGTCCACAGGTGCGGGTTCTCGAGCTTGATCTGGTTGATCAGGTCGATGCCGAAGTTGCAGTGCATCGACTCGTCGCGCAGGATGTACTGGTACTGCTCGGCCGCGCCGGTCATCTTGTTCTGGCGCCCGAGCGCCAGGATCTGCGTGAACCCCACGTAGAAGAACAGCCCCTCCATGATGCACGCGAACACGATCAGGCTCCGCAGCAGCCGCTGGTCGTTCTCCGGCGTGCCGGTCCGGAACGCCGGATCGGTCAACGTATCGATGAACGGGATCAGGAACTCGTCCTTGTCGCGGATGCAGGCGATCTCGTGGTACGCGTTGAACACCTCCCCCTCGTCGAGGGCGAGGCTCTCCACGATGTACTGATACGCGTGGGTGTGAATCGCCTCTTCGAACGCCTGCCGCAGAAGGTATTGCCGGCACTCGGGCGCGGTAATGTGACGGTAGGTCCCCAGCACGATGTTGTTCGCCGCCAGCGAATCCGCCGTTACGAAGAACCCGAGGTTGCGCCGCACGATCCGCCGCTCGTCCTCGGTCAGGCCGTTCGGGTCCTTCCAGAGGGCGATGTCGCGGCTCATGTTGACCTCCTGCGGCATCCAGTGGTTGGCGCATGCCGCGAGGTACTTCTCCCACGCCCATTTGTACTTGAACGGGACGAGCTGATTGACGTCGGTCCGGCCGTTGATGATCCGCTTGTCCTCGACGCGGATCCGGCGGTGCTCGGGCTCGTCCGGTCGATCCTCTGACGACGGTGCGGGCGCGGCGGGGGCGCCCGGCACGAAACCGGCGAGCCGCTGCAGCCCGAGTCCGGGCATCGCCTGCAGGCCCAGCACCCCGCCGATCCCGGGGTCTTCGTCGAACGTCAGCATTTGCCTGGTCCTCCGCTCGTTCCGCTGGGCTACTGGCAGGCCTCGCAGCCGGCGTTGTCGATGGCGCAGAACGCCGGCTCGGACCCGTCGGCCAGCGCGGCGCCCGTGACGCCCTCGCTCGGCACCGCATTGAGCTGCCCAGCCTTCACCGTCGACTTTTCGGCATGGGTGGCACCCAGGGCGCGCAGGTAGTAGGTCGTCTTCAGCCCCCGGACCCATGCGAGCTTGTAGGTGTCGTCCAGCCTCTTGCCGGAAGCGCTGGCGAGATAGATGTTGAGCGACTGGGACTGGTCGATCCACTTCTGTCGCCGCGCGGCCGCCTCGACCAGCCAGGACGGGTCGACCTCGAACGCGGTGGCGTAGCGGCGGCGCAGCTCTGCCGGCGCGCGATCGATCTTCGCGAGGCTGCCGTCGAAATACTTGAGGTCGGCGATCATCACCTCGTCCCACAGCCCCTCGCGCTTGAGGTCGGCGACCAGGTACTCGTTGACGACCGTGAACTCGCCCGAGAGGTTCGACTTGACGTACAGGTTCTGATAGGTCGGCTCGATCGAGGGCGACGCGCCGATGATGTTGGCGATCGTCGCGGTCGGCGCGATCGCTAGGCAGTTGGAGTTCCGCATGCCGTGGCGTTTGATCCGCTCCCGCAACGCCTTCCAGTCGAGGGTCTCCGAGCCGTCGAGCTCGACGTAGCCCCCACGTTCCTCCTTGAGCAGCGCGAGTGTGTCCTGCGGCAGGATCCCGCGGTCCCAGAGCGATCCCTTGAAGCTCGAGTACCGTCCGCGCTCCTCCGCGAGCTCGGTCGAGGCCCAGTAGGCGTAGTAGGCGACCGCTTCCATCGACCGGTCGGCGAACTCCACCGCCTCCGGGGACGCGTACGGAACGCGCAACAGGTGGAGGCAATCCTGGAATCCCATGATCCCCAGGCCGACGGGGCGGTGCTTGTGATTGGAGTTGCGCGCCTTCGCCACGGCGTAGTAGTTGATATCGATGACGTTGTCGAGCATCCGCATCGCTGTGGCGATAGTGCGCTTGAGCTTCTGGTGATCGAGCCCGTCCGCGCGCATGTGCGCGACCAGGTTGACCGACCCCAGGTTGCACACCGCGATCTCGCGGTCGCTGGTGTTCAGCGTGATCTCGGTGCAGAGGTTCGAGCTGTGGACCACGCCGACGTGGCTCTGCGGCGAGCGGACGTTGCAGGGGTCCTTGAAGGTGATCCAGGGGTGCCCGGTCTCGAACAGCATCGAGAGCATCTTGCGCCACAGCTGGACGGCGGGGATCTTCTTGAAGAGCTTGATCTCCCCGCGCGCCACCTTGTCCTCGTACGCGCGGTAGGCGCTCTCGAAGGCCCGCCCGTACTTGTCGTGCAGCTCCGGAACGTCGGACGGCGAGAACAGGCACCAGTCGCCGTTCTCCATCACCCGCTTCATGAACAGATCCGGAATCCAGTTCGCCGTGTTCATGTCGTGGGTGCGGCGGCGGTCGTCGCCGGTGTTCTTGCGCAGCTCGAGGAACTCCTCGATGTCGAGGTGCCAGGTCTCCAGGTAGGAACAGACCGCGCCCTTGCGCTTGCCGCCCTGGTTGACCGCCACGGCGGTGTCGTTCACGACCTTCAGGAACGGCACGACCCCCTGCGACTTGCCGTTGGTGCCCTTGATGTGGCTGCCGAGCGCCCGCACCGGAGTCCAGTCGTTGCCGAGCCCGCCGGCGTACTTGGCGAGCAGCGCGTTCTCCTTGATCGCCTCGTAGATGCCGTCGAGATCGTCGGAGACCGTGGTCAAATAGCAGCTCGACAGCTGCGAGCGCCGCGTGCCGGAATTGAAGAGCGTCGGCGTCGAGCTCATGAAATCGAAGCTCGACAGCACGTCGTAGAACTCGATCGCCCGATCTTCCTTGTTGAGCTCGTTCAGGGCGAGCCCCATCGCGACGCGCATGAAGAACGCCTGTGGCAATTCGATGCGCCGGCCGTCGACGTGGAGGAAGTACCGGTCGTACAGTGTCTGCAGCCCCAGATACCCGAACTTCAGATCGCGTCGGGCGTCGAGTGCGGTCCCGAGCTTGAGCAAGTCGAAGCGCGCGAGGCGCTCGTCGAGGAGGTCCGCCTGAATGCCGCGCTTGATGAATTGGGGGAAGTAGTCGGCGTAGCGCGCGGCCATGTCGGCTTGCGACACCTCGTCGCCCAAGACCTCCAACCGGATGGCGTTCAGGAGGAGCCGCGCGGTGACGTAGGCGTAGGCGGGGTCCTTCTCGATCAGCGCCCGCGCGGCGAGGACCGCCGACTTGCGGACCTCGTCCATCGGGATGCCGTCGTAGAGGTTCTTCAGGGTCTCCTGGAGGACCGGCTGCGGGTCGACGGGATCGCCGAGCCCCTCGCAGGCCGACTCGACGAGTGCGGTGAGCGCCGCCAGGTCCAGGGGACGGCGCACGTCGTTCTCGACGACGCGCAACACCGGCGGCGCCGCGGCGGCTTTCCGCTGCGCGGCCTCCTGCGCCCTTGCTTGCGCGCGCTTCTCCCGGTACAGCACGTAGGCCCTGGCGACGTCGTGCTCGCCCGAGCGCATCAGCGCGAGCTCGACCTGGTCCTGGACGTCCTCGATGTGGACCGTGCCGCCGGCTGGGTGGCGCCGGATGAGGGCCCGCACCACGCCCTCGGTGAGCTGCGCGACGAGCTCCCGTACGCGCGCCGATCCCGCGCCCTGCCCGCCGCTGACCGCGAGAAACGCCTTGGTCATCGCGACCGAGATCTTGCTGGGCTCGAAAGCCACCACGGCGCCGTTGCGCCGCAGGAGCTTGTACTGCGCGAGGAGCGCGGGTTGGTGGGCGGTGGACGGCTCGGTCAGACCTGGGGGCGCGAAAGGCTGGGCTACGGTCTCACCGACAAGCTGCATCTCCGTCTCCTCTGCAGGCGTTTTTTGGTTGGCTCGGAGCCCCGCGCGCCCGCCCACCCCCCGGTGGCCGGCCGACAAACGAAGGGGCAAACACTATATATAGTGTCCGAACCCAATGTCGGTACGAATTCTAGTGCGGCAGATCGGGTCTTGCAAGATTTTTCTCAAAGCATTCACCGGTCGAGCGCGCGTTATGCGCGCAGCGCGTGAAGTTCGTCACGGATCCGTCACGCGCGGGAGCATCCCCGGGGCTCGCCCGCGCTCGGGCTTGCCGGCCGGTCAGCCGGCGTGCCGGACGCGGCGGGCGCGCGGCCCGAGCCGGGCCCAGTCGAACGCCGGGCCCGGATCGGTCTTGCGTCCGGGCGCGATGTCGCTGTGGCCGACGATCTCGGTGATGGGATAGCGGCGTCGCAGCGCCGCGACGAGGGTGGCGAGCCGCGCGTACTGACGCTCGGTGTAGGGCCGGGTGTCGACGCCTTCGAGCTCGACGCCGATCGAAAAATCGTTGCAGGACGCGCGCCCGCGCCAGCTCGACTGGCCGGCGTGCCAGGCGCGCCGGCCGCAGGGCACGAACTGGATGATCGCGCCGTTGCGCCGAACGAGGAAATGCGCCGACACCCGCAGGCCCCTGAGCGTCGCGTAGAACGGATGGGCCGCCCAGTCGAGGGTGTTCGTGAAGAGGCGCACGACGCCCTCACCGCCGAACTCGCCCGGGGGCAGGCTGATGCTGTGGATCACGAGCAGCGTGATCTCGGTCCCGGGCGGGCGATCGTCGCAATTGGGCGACGCGACGAGTCGGGCGCCGCGCAGCAGTCCCGCCCCGTCGATCACCATCCCCGCCGGCCCCTGGCGGCGCGGGGCGCCCAGGATCGGGCGCCGCGCTCCGGAGCCGGGGCGCCGCACGACGTTCCTTAGTGGATGCCGAGCCGCTCCATCCGGTAACGGAGGGCGCGGAACGTGATTCCGAGCAGCTTGGCTGCCGCGGTGCGGTTGAACCGTGTCTTGTCGAGCGCTTCGAGAATCGCCTCGCGCTCCAGGCGATCGAGGTACTCCTGCAGCGGCCACTTCGCGTTGGGTGCGCGCGGTTCGGCGACCGCGGCGGGTGGCGCGAGTTGCAGGTCGTCCGGCTGGATCTCCGCGGATCCCGACAGCGCGATCGCACGCTCGAGGACGTTCTCCAGCTCACGCGCGTTGCCGGGGAAGTCGTAGGCAAGCAGCGCGTCGAGGGCGGACCTGGCGAGCCGCGACCGCGGCGCTCCGCCCTCCTCGCCGAGGCGCGCGAGGATCGCGTCGGCGAGCAGCGGGATGTCCTCACGGCACTCCCTGAGCGGCGGCATCCTGAGCTCGATCACCGCCAGGCGATAGTAGAGGTCCTGGCGGAACTTGCCCGCTTCCACCAGTGCCGCGAGATTCTGGTGCGTTGCACAAATGATCCGGACGTCGACCGGGTCCTCGGTCGTCGCGCCGACCTTGCGCACCCGCTTCTCCTGGATCGCGCGCAGGAGCTTCACCTGCATCGCGAGCGGGAGGTCGGCGACCTCGTCCAGGAACAGCGTTCCGCCGTTCGCGGCGTGGAAGAAGCCCTCGCGGTCGGCCTCGGCGCCGGTGAACGCGCCCTTCCGGTAGCCGAAGAACTCGCTCTCCATCAGATTCTCGGGGATCGCCCCGCAGTTGACCGGCGCAAACGGCCGGTCGCGCCGCGCGCCGCCGGCGTGGATCAGCCGGGCCGCGAGCTCCTTCCCGCTGCCGGACTCCCCGGTGATGTAGATCGGCGCCTGGCTGCGCGCGAGCTTGTCGATCATGGCTCGCACCTGCTGGATCGGCGGGCTGTCGCCGAGCAGTCCGTAGCCGCCACCGGGCGCAGGCTTCGCCGCCGGCTTCTGCGGGAGGTTGAGGGCGGACTTGACCAGCGTCCGGAGCTGCTCCAGCGACAGCGGCTTCGAGACGTAGTCGAACGCGCCCGCCTTCAGGGCGGCGACCGCGTTCTCGGTGCTGCCATGGGCGGTGATCACCGCGACCGGCAGATCGGTGCAGTTTGCCCCGATGTAGCGCACGAGCTCGAGCCCGTCGCCGTCCGGCAGCCGCATGTCGGTCAGGCAGAGGTCGAAGCCGTGCGCCTTCAGGAGCTCGGTCGCCTGCCCGACCGAGCCGGCGCACTCGACGCCGAGCCCCATCCGCAGCAGCGTGAGCTCGAGCAGCTCGCGGATGTCCGCCTCGTCGTCGACCACCAGCACGGTCGCCTTCGCGGCTGTGCGGCGCTCGGGTCGATTCATCCCCGTACTCCCAGCCAGGTGATGCGGAAGTCGGCGCCGGCGCCGCGGTCGACGTAGTCGAGCGCCGCGCCGTTCGCCGCGCACAGCTCGCGGGCAATGTAGAGCCCGAGGCCGGTGCCCGCGCTGTAGGTCGTGAAGAACGGCTCGAAGAGCTGGCTCTGCAGATCCTTTGCCACGCCGGGGCCGTCGTCGATGACGCGCAATTCTAGCCGATTGCCCTGCCGCTGCAGTCGCAGACGGATGCTGCCGGGAGACTTCCGCGAGTGCCGCCACGCGTTGCGCGCCAAATTCCAGAGCACCTGATGCAGGTGCACCCGGTCGAACTCCACCGCCCCGTCGCCGTCACGCTCGAGCGCGAACGCGCCGCGATCGAGCTGCTCGTTCTGCACGAACTCCTCGAGGAACGTCGCGAGAAACGGCCCGACCTGGATCAGCTCCGACTGGACCCGGTCGCGCCGGTTCAGCTCGAGGACGTCCTTCACCATGCGATCGAGTCGCCCGGCGTTGTCGCGGATGATGCGCGTCAGGCGCTCGCGCGCCGGCTGGCGGTTCTCCTCGTACATCAGCTCGGCGGCATGCGTGATCGCCGCCAGCGGGTTGCGGATCTCGTGCGCGATGTTCGCGGTCAGCCGGCCGAGCGCCGCGAGCTTGAGCTGGCGTGCCTGATCCTCGAGCTTCGAGATGTCCTCGAGGTAGATCACCGTGAAGCTGTCCCCCGCCACGCCCGCCTCGACGAAGCGCGCGCGGACCAGCGTCCCGGAGTCGCCGAGGGTGAGGCTCGCGCTCGCCCGGCCGCCGCCCCGGCGCCAGCCGTTGAGCGCCTGCGCGAGCTCGGGCGAGTAGGTGTCGATCTGGTCGAGCTCCGGCGCCGGTCGGCCGAGGAGCTGGTCGAGGCGCCGGTTGTGGCTGCGCACCAGACCGTTCGAGTCGACGACGAGGACGCCGTCCTGGACGTCCTGGATCACGAGCTGATTGATCCGCAGCTGATTGGCGAGATCGATCCCGCGCTGCCGCGCGACGCGCTCGTTCGTGATCACCCGCTGCGCGAGCTGATTGGTGATGAACGCCGTCGCGAAGTAGCCGATCGAGATCAGCGCCGGCGGCACGAAGCCGCCGATCGGGTCGCCGTGGACCACGACCTCGACCGCCTGCTCGATGAGCACGACGAGCGTGGCGAGCGCGGCGTAGAAGAGCAGCAGGCGGCCGCGACTCACGAGCGACGCCGCGGCAATCGAGATCAGCAGCATCACCGCGAGCCCGCTGCGGAATCCGCCGCTCGCGAACATCAGGAGTCCTGTGACCACGACGTCGGTGCAGACGTGCGCCGTGAGCTGGGTGTCGAAGTTCCGCGGGACGCGGATCAGGACAACTTGGTAGGCGATCGCCCCCAGCAGGTACACGGCGCTCGTCGCCGCGAACAACCGGACGTCCTGGCTGCCGAGGTTCAGCAGGTCGGCGTAGACGAGCGCCGAGACCAGGAACAGCCCGGCAATCGCGATCCGGTAGGCGTTGAAGTAGCGGAGCGAAACCCAGAACGATTCCGGGACGACCTGCTCCTCCGGCCGCGCCGCAGGCCGCGGTGCGCGGGGCAGAGCGAGCTCTCGCGCGGACGGCTTGTTCACCGGCTGAAGAGGCGGCGGTGCTCCTCCGAGCAGAAATACCGCCCCTGCGACTGGATGGCTTCGGAGAGCGGCAAGTGCACGCCGCATTGGCCGCAGTCCACCATGCGCTCACCGTCGGCGGCGCGCCCGGCGTCTTTCCGTGCACCCGCGTCGCGCCGCAATCCTCTCCACAGGAAGTAGAGGACGAGCGCAGCGGCGACGAGGATCAGCAGCTTGCTCATTTGGCGCCAATGCCCGGACCCGAAACGATTATATGTGGTCGGGCTACGCGCGGTGCGCGGGCATCGTGCGCGCGGGGTGACACTTCGGGCGTCCGCGTGCGGCGGACGGGGGAGGAGGTGGTCGGGGTGACTGGATTCGAACCAGCGACACCTGCGTCCCGAACGCAGTACTCTACCAGGCTGAGCTACACCCCGATCCGGGAGGGGAGCGGCGGCGCTCGGGTCTCAATAGTTACGCTCCACCGCGAAGGCGGCCAAGTGTAGCAGAGATTGCTTGTGGGTCGAGTCGGCGAGCGTCGCGAGCGCATCGCACGCGGCCGCCGCCTCGCGGCGCGCCTGCTCCCGTGCGAACTCGAGCGCGCCCGCGGCATGGATCGCCTCGATGACGGCGGCGAAGGCGTCGCGGCCGCCGTGCTCGATCGCGCGGCGCACGGTTTCGGCCTGCGCCGGCGCCCCCCGCTGGATGACGTAGATCAGCGGCAGTGTCGGCTTGCCCTCGTTCAGATCGTCGCCGAGATTCTTGCCGGTCTCGTGGAAGTCCCCCGAGTAGTCCAGCACGTCGTCGACGAGCTGGAACGCCGTTCCGAGGTGCATGCCGTAGGCGGCCAGGTTCTCCTCGGTCCCGCGCGCGGCGCCGCCGAGGATGGCGCCGAGGCGCGCCGACGCCTCGAACAGCTTCGCCGTCTTGCGCCGCACCACCTCGAGGTAGGCGGCCTCGCCGACGTCGGCGTTGTGGACGTTGAGAAGCTGCATGACCTCGCCTTCGGCGATCGTGTTCGTCGCGTCGGCCAGCACCTCCATCACGCGCATGCTGTCCACGCTCACCATCATCTGGAACGCCCGCGAGTACAGGAAATCGCCCACCAGGACGGCGGCGGCGTTGCCGAACGCCGCGTTCGCGGTCGCGCGGCCGCGGCGTAGCTCCGACTCGTCGACGACGTCGTCGTGCAGCAAGGTCGCGGTATGGATGAACTCGACGACCGCCGCCAGCTCGTGGTGCTGCGCGCCGCGGTAGCCGCACGCCCCGGCGGCGAGCAGCAGCAGCGTCGGACGCAGGCGCTTTCCGCCGCTGCCGATGATGTAGTCCGCCACCTGGCGCACCAGCGCGACCTCGGAGGCGAGGCGGCGGCGGATCACCGCGTCGACCGCCTCCATGTCGGCGGCGATCAGCGCGCGGATCGGGTCGAGCGAGACGGACAAGGCGGCCAGAGCGGGTAGTGAGCCGGGCGCCGAAGATTAGCACACCGCGCCTTTGACGACCCCGACCGGCGCCCGTATAATGCGCGGTTTTCTAAGGCTTTCTTCCCGGAGCTAGCGATGTACGCAGTGATTCGAACAGGCGGCAGGCAGTATCGAGTCGCCGCCGGCGACACGCTGAAGGTCGAGAAGCTCGCGGCCGAGGTCGGCGCCGAGATCGTCCTCGACCAGGTGCTCGCGATCGGGGACGGCGAAGCGGTGAAATGCGGCACCCCCGTGCTGTCGGGCGCCGCGGTGAAAGCGAAGGTCGTCGCGCACGGCCTGCACGACAAGGTCCGGATCTTCAAGCTGCGCCGGCGCAAGCACTACAAGAAGTCGCAAGGGCATCGCCAGCAGTACACCGAGCTCGAGATCACCGGGATCTCGGGCTGACGGGTCGAGCCCAGGCGAAGGAGCGGACGATATGGCACACAAGAAGGCAGGTGGGAGCTCGCGGAACGGCCGCGATTCCCAGTCCAAGCGGCTCGGCGTCAAGCGCTACGGCGGGCAGGTCGTTTCCGCGGGGAGCATCATCGTACGGCAACGCGGCACGCGCGTGCACCCAGGCGACAACGTCGGCGTGGGCAGGGATCACACGCTGTTCGCGAAAGTGACCGGACGCGTGCAATTCGGCTCGCGGGGCCCGGCGGGCCGTGACATCGTGAGCGTGATCCCGGTCTGAGCCCGAGCGTCCCGCCACGAAGCCCTATCCGCGTGGTAGGGCTTTTTCGTTTCTGGAGTTCCCGTCGTGAAATTCGTCGACGAGGCGCGCATCGTGGTCCACGCCGGCAAGGGCGGCGATGGCGCGGTGAGCTTCCGGCGGGAGAAGTACGTCCCGCGCGGCGGCCCCGACGGCGGTGACGGCGGCCGCGGCGGCAGCGTCTATGCGGTCGCCGACCGCAACCTCAACACGCTCGTCGACTACCGCCATGCGCGCATCCATCGCGCGCGCGACGGCGAGAAGGGCCAGGGAAAGCAGTGCAGCGGCCGCAGCGGCGACGACGTTCGGTTGCCGATGCCGGTCGGCACCGTGATCGCCGACCGTGCAACCGGGCAGGTGATCGGCGATCTCACCGCCCACGGCGAGCTCGCGCTCCTGGCACGCGGCGGTCGCGGCGGGCTCGGCAACGTCAATTTCAAGTCGAGCGTGAACCGCGCCCCGCGCCGCGCAACGCCCGGCCAGCCGGGGGAGGCGCGCGAGCTCGCGCTCGAGCTCAAGGTGCTCGCCGACATCGGCCTGCTCGGGCTACCGAACGCGGGCAAGTCGACCTTCATCCGCGCGGTCTCCAGCGCGCGGCCCAAGGTCGCCGACTACCCCTTCACGACCCTCCACCCGAACCTCGGCGTGGTCCGGGTCGACATCCACCGCAGCTTCGTCATCGCCGACATCCCGGGCCTCATCGAGGGCGCGGCCGAGGGCGCGGGGCTCGGTCACCGGTTCCTGCGCCACCTCGCGCGGACGCGGCTCCTGCTCCACCTGGTCGACCTGGTGCCGCTCGACCCCGGCGCCGATCCGGTGCGCGACGCGCGGGCGATCGCCGCCGAGCTGAGGAAGTACGATGCGCGCCTGAACCGCAAACCGCGCTGGCTCGTGTTCAACAAGGCCGACCTCCTGCCCCCCGAGGATTCCGCGCGCGCCGCCCGGGAGATCGTGCGCCGGCTCCGCTGGAAGGGCCCCTGGTTCGTCGCCTCCGCCCTCACCGGAAAGGGCTGCCGCGAGGTGTGCCAGGCCGCGATGCGCCATCTGGAGGGCACCCGATGAATGCCCGGCTCCGCAACGCGCGGCGGTTCGTGATCAAGGTGGGCAGCTCGCTCGTCACCAACCGCGGGGAGGGTCTCGACGTCGGCGCGATGGCGAACTGGGTGGCGCAGATCGCGACGCTGCGCGCCGCCGACAAGGAAGTCGTCCTGGTCTCGAGCGGGGCGATCGCCGAAGGAATGCAGCGGCTCGGCTGGCGCAAGCGCCCGGGCGCGATCCACGAGCTCCAGGCCGCCGCCGCCGTCGGCCAGATGGGGCTCGCGCAGGCGTACGAGAGCTGCTTCCGCGACCACGGCATCCGCACCGCGCAGGTCCTGCTCACCCACGCGGACCTCGCCGACCGGCAGCGCTACCTGAACGCGCGCTCCGCGCTGCGCACGCTGATCGGTCTCGGCGTCGTGCCGGTTATCAACGAGAACGACACGGTCGTCACCGATGCGATCCGCTTCGGCGACAACGACACGCTCGCTGCGCTCGTCGCCAATTTGATCGAGGCCGAGGTGCTGGTGATCCTGACCGACCAGCCGGGGCTGCACACCGCGGATCCGCGGAAGCACCCTGGCGCGACCGTCGTCCCCGAGGCGCGGGCCGGCGAGCCGCAGCTCGAGGCCATGGCGAGCGGCGCCGGCAGCCTGATCGGGCGCGGGGGCATGCTGACCAAGGTGCTCGCCGCGAAAGGCGCGGCGCGCAGCGGCGCCCACACCGTCATCGCCTCGGGCCAGGAGGCCGATGTCCTGGTCCGGCTCGCTCGCGGCGAAGCGATCGGCACGCTGCTTTACGCCGATACCGCGCCGCTCGCCGCGCGGAAGACCTGGCTCGCCGCGCACGTCCAGGTGGCCGGCCGGGTCACGCTCGACGCCGGCGCGGTCCGCGCGCTCGCGTCAGGGGGGAAGAGCCTCCTGCCGATCGGGGTGAAGGCGGTCGAGGGCGACTTCGAGCGCGGCGCGGTCGTCGCCTGCATCGCCCCCGATGGCCGCGAGATCGCCCGCGGGCTGGTGAACTACAGCGCCGCGGAATCGCGGCGCATCCTCGGCAAGCCGTCGAGCGAGATCCAGCCGATCCTCGGCTACGTGGACGAGCCCGAGCTCATCCACCGCGACAACCTCGTGCTGCTCTAGCGGGCGCGACGCGCGGCTATCGTGCCACCGGATAGTTCGACTGGAACTCCTCCGCCCGCGGGTGCCCGCCGAGCTTGAGCGCGTCGACCCCCTCGTTCGCGGTCCGGATCGCCGCGCGCCCGGGGCAGAAGTAATCGTTCCACAGCACGAATCGGTGGAGGTCGGTCATCGCCTGCCCGATCCTCACCCACTGCGGGTCGCGCGCCGCGTGCCAGGTGCCGTCGGGCCGACCGTAAGCGTAGACCTTGCGCTCGCGCATCGCGCAGCGGATGCCTTCGTACGAGACGTTCGTTGCCGCGTCGGACTTCGCCACCAGCGCAAAGCGGACGACGCCGTCCGCGCCGACCGAGAGCGATTCGCGATCGACGAAGAACGCGAACTGGCTCGCGGGCCCGGCGTCGAACTTGATGAGGCGCTCCGGCGTCGGGTACGCGGGGAGCTTCACGTCCTGCTCCTGCCACGGCGCCCGGTCGAAGCTCGCCGCGGCCGCGCCGGTGTCCTTCACCTCCTGCGCGGTCGCCGCCGTGACGCCGGCGACGAAGACGATCGCGAGCGCGCGCCTCACGCGAGGTCCCCGGCGAGCGAGTCGCGGACGTTCGGCGGGACGGCTGCGACCTCGGCCCGGTACTCGGGATGGTCCACCCCGACCGCCAGGCCGGCGCCGGCGCGCAGCCGCCCGGCCATCGCGTCGGTGAGCTCGAAGCGCAGGAAATGCACCGACGAGGTCTTCTCCTCGGTCTCGCGCTCGAGGTCCTCGTCGGCCACCGCGAACACCTTCTCGCAGCCCACCTGGATCCAGACCCGATCCTCGATGCCCTTGAGGCGCGCGAGCGCACGCTTGCGCGCCGCCGGATCGGGATACTCGAGCATCATCGTCGCCTTGAGGTTGCCGCCGTCGGGGACGAGCGGGCCGTAGGCGTCGAGCTCGCCCTGGATGCCGTCCTCCTCGAAGATCCGCTCGATCCGCAACATCTCCTGGATCTGGTAGCGGATGGTGAGCTCGTCCTCGAACTCGAGCATCAGGTGGTCGCCGAGCTGGACCTTGCGGTCCTTCTTGTGCGCGAGCACCTTCGCACGGAAGCTCTTGCGCTGCTTGGCGTAGGCCTCGAGGGACAGCAGGCTGTCGCGTTCGATCTTCGGCATCGGGCTCACTCCGACCGGCGTCGCCCGAGCCCATAGGCGATCCGCAGCAGCGCGAGCGGGTGTTCCCGTCGCGCACGGGTCTCGCCCATGCCCTGCTCGATGTGGCGGGCCGCGATCGGGCAGTCGGAGCTGACATAGTCGGGATCGGGCTCTGCCATCGCTCTGAACACCGGCCGGCCGATCTTCATCGAGTTCGCGTAGTACTCGACCTTCACGCCCCAGGTGCCGTCGTGGCCGGAGCAGCGCTCCACGGTATTCACCTGCGTCCCCGGGACGAGCTCCAGGAGCTCGCGCGTCTTCTGGCCCATGTTCTGGACGCGCGAGTGGCAAGGAACGTGATACGACACCTTGCCGAGCGGATGCTTGAAGTCTTTTTTGAGCAACCCGTCGCGGTTGCGCAGGACGAGGTATTCGCAGGGATCGAACATGGCGTCGGCGACCGCCTCGACGTCGACGTCGCCCGGAAAGATCAACGGCAGCTCCGACTTGAACATCAGCGTGCACGACGGCACGGCGGTCACGATCGCGTAGCCCTCGCGCGCAAGCTTCGCGAGCGGCGGTATGTTGACCTCCTTGAGCCGGGCCACGCCCTCCAGGTCCCCGAGCTCGAGCTTCGGCATCCCGCAACAGGCTTCCTTCTCGACCAGGACGTACGGGACCGCGTTGTGCTCGAGGATCCGCAGCAGATCCTTGCCGATGCCGGGCTCGTTGTAGTTCACGTAACAGGTCGCGAAGACGGCGACCTTGCCCGGCGTCCGCTGCCCGTCCCGAACGGGATGCGCGGGGCTCTCGGCGGCCGTTCCCCTGAAGCGTCTCGGGCTGTAAGGCGGCAGCCGCCGTTCGGGATGCACGCCCAGCGTCTTGCGAACGAGCGCCCGCGCGGGGCCGATGCGGTTCGCGACGTTCACCGCCTGCGCCACGACCGGGATGGCGGCGAGCTTGCCCAGCGCGTCAGTGCTCGAGAGCAGCTTGTCGCGCCACCGCGCCCCACCCTTGCGGAACTTCACCGCCTTGGCGCGCAGCATGAGGTGCGGGAAGTCGACGTTCCACGGATGCGGCGGGACGTACGGGCACTTTGTCATGTAACAGAGATCGCAGAGGTAGCACTGGTCGACGACCTTCCAGTGGTCCTTGCGATCGACCCCGTCGAGCTCCCCGGTGCTGCCCTCGTCGACCAGGTCGAACAGCGTCGGAAACGCCGTGCACAGGCTGACGCAGCGCCGGCAACCATGACAGATGTCGAAGACGCGATGCAGCTCGCCGTGGAGCTTGTCCTCGTCGTAGAAGTCCGGCGAGCGCCAGTCGATCGGGTGGCGGGTGGGCGCCTCGAGGCTGCCTTCGCGAACGGTCATGAAGTCCTCCGTGCCGGAGCGCCCACGGGAAAAAAAGAGCGGCTCGCGCCGCTCCCGTCCCACGCAGGCGCGCGCGTCAGTCGGTCAGCTGGTCGAGTGCCTTCTGGAAGCGGTTCGCGTGCGAGCGCTCGGCCTTCGCGAGGGTCTCGAACCAGTCCGCGATCTCCTCGAAGCCTTCCTGGCGGGCCTGCTTCGCCATGCCCGGGTACATGTCGGTGTACTCGTGCGTCTCGCCCGCGATCGCGGCCTTCAGGTTCTCGCGCGTGCGGCCGATCGGGAGCCCCGTCGCCGGATCGCCCACCTGCTCGAGATACTCGAGATGTCCGTGCGCGTGGCCGGTCTCGCCTTCCGCGGTCGAGCGGAACAGCGCGGACACGTCGTTCTGGCCTTCGACGTCCGCCTTGTTGGCGAAGTACAGGTAGCGCCGGTTCGCCTGCGATTCCCCAGCGAACGCGTCCTTGAGATTCTTCTCGGTCTTCGAACCCTTCAGTGCTGCCATCGGAGTCTCCTTCGTTTGGGTCGGATCGGCGGTGTTTAGACTAACTCTAAATCGTGGACCAACTATAGATGGGACGCGAACCCCCTGTCAAGCGCCCGCGCGGGCCCCGCTAGCGGATCAGCGCGGCCTCCACCTCGGCGAAGGTACCCGCCACCGCGCTCGCCTCGAGGCTGATGCCGAGCTCGGCCGCGATCTGCGTCAACGAGAAGATCCCGCGCACCGCGTCGCCGCCCGGGCCGCTCTCGACGACGAGCGCGTGCTGGCGACCGGCCTTGCGCAGCGTCGCGACCAGGTGACCGATCTTCGCGTCGAGGAGCGCATCGATCGGCAGCGCCTCCATCCGATCGATCGGCGTCATGATCTCCCGCACCGGGATCTCGTGGTGCCGGACGTTGCGCTCGAGCGCGATCTGCATCGGCCGCTCGCCGAGGACGTCGTTCGCGGTGACGATGCCCAGCACCCGCCGGGCGTGGTCGATCACGATCAGCGAGCGCACGCCGCGCCGGATCATCGACCGGTTGGCCTCGTCCACCGACGCGTCGGGCTCGATCGTCGCCGCCGGGACGATCGCGAAATCGGTCATCACCGACAGCGCCCGCGAGTCGAGCGTGAGCCGCTCGCCGCTGTGCGGCGTCGCCGCCCGCAGGTGCGCACCGCGTGCCAGCGGGCGGAGCGGGAGGGCGGCGTATTCCGGCGTCATCGTGTGGTCCTCCTCGGAGGTTGGCGCCGGGCGCCCGGCGGCGGGGCCGCCCGCCGCGCCTAGCGCGGCTCCCGCGCGGGACGCGCCCCGTCGTGCCGCCGATGGTCGCGGACGAGGAAGCGCGCGAGCTCGCTCAGCGCCTGCTGGTACACGTCACGCTTGAACGCGATCACCGACTCGAGCGGCACCCAGTAGTTGCTCCAGCGCCACGCATCGAACTCCGGCCGCTCGCTCGCGCGCAGCCGGACGTCGCAATCGCGGCCGATCAGCCGGAGCAGAAACCAGATCTGCTTCTGGCCCCGGTAGCTTCCCCGCCACTCGCGCTTGATCCACTGCTCCGGCACTTCATAGCGCAGCCAGCTGCGCGTGCGCCCGAGAATGCGCACGTGATCGGGCAGCAGGCCGACCTCTTCGCGCAGCTCCCGGTACATCGCCTGCTCGGGCGTCTCGCCGTGCTTGATACCGCCCTGCGGGAATTGCCAGGAGTGCTCGTGTACGCGCTTGCCCCAGAAAACGTCGTTCTTGTGATTGCAGAGGATGATGCCGACGTTCGGGCGGTAGCCCTCGCGGTCGAGCATGATCGGCTCCGTAGCTCGTTTGTCCGGAACCATTTTTTCACAATTCGCCGAGGCTGGAAAGCGCGCGCGACGACCGCCGGCCCGGCGCGAGCGGCGCCCCGTCGCCGTCGCGGCGTCGCGCCCGGCACGCGCAGCCCCGCGGAGCATCCGGGCTAGAATTCCAGCCTTTTCCGGGCACTCGTTGCGATGCGGGTATCGCAGTTCTTCCTGTCGACACTCAAGGAGGCGCCGGCGGACGCGGAGATCACCAGTCACAGGCTGATGCTCCGCGCCGGCCTGATCCGGCGCCTCGCGGGCGGCATCTATACCTGGATGCCGCTCGGGTTGCGGGTGGTGCGCAAGGTGGAGGCGATCATCCGCGCCGAGATGAACCGCGCCGGCGCGATCGAGCTCTTCATGCCGGCGGTCCAGCCGGCGGAGCTGTGGCAGGAGTCGGAGCGCTGGCAGAAGTACGGCCCCGAGCTGCTGCGGCTCAAGGACCGCCACGAGCGCGACTTCTGCGTCGGGCCGACGCACGAGGAGGTGATCACCGACATCGCGCGGCGCGACCTGCAGAGCTATCGCCAGCTGCCGGTCCACTTCTACCAGATCCAGACCAAGTTCCGCGACGAGATCCGCCCGCGGTTCGGCGTCATGCGCGGCCGCGAGTTCACGATGAAGGACGGCTACTCCTTCCACGTCGACCACGCCGACCTGCAGCGCGAGTACCGGAACATGTACGACACGTACCAGCGGATCTTCACCGGCCTCGGGCTGAGGTTTCGCGCCGTCGCCGCCGACACCGGCACGATCGGCGGGACCGGGTCGCACGAGTTCCACGTGCTCGCCGACTCCGGCGAGGACGCCATCGCCTACAGCCCGCAATCGGACTACGCGGCGAACGTCGAGCTCGCGGAGGCCGTGGCGCCGGCGACGCCTCGTCCATCCGCCGCCGAGCCGCTGACCAAGGTGCCGACGCCCGGGAAAACGCGCTGCGAGGACGTCGCAGCGCTTCTCGGACTGCCGCTCGAGCGCACGGTCAAGGCGATCGCCGTGATGCACTCGGACGCGTTCAATCTGCTGCTCCTGCGCGGCGATCACACGCTGAACGAGATCAAGACGCAAAAGCTCCTGGGCCTCGACCCGTTCCGTTTCGCCACCGACGCCGAGATCGAGCGGCATCTGGGCTGCGGGCCCGGCTACATCGGGCCGGCGGGGGTCGGACCGGAGGTCCGCGTGATCGCCGACCGCAGCGTCGCGGCGATGGCCAACTTCGTGTGCGGCGCGAACGCGGAGGGCTACCACCTCACCGGCGTGAACTTCGGCCGCGATCTGCCCGAGCCGGCGCGCGTCGCCGACATCCGGAACGTGGTCGCGGGCGATCCCAGCCCGGACGGCAAGGGCACGCTCGAGATCGTGCGCGGCATCGAGGTCGGCCACATCTTCCAGCTGCGCACGCGCTACTCCGAATCGATGAAAGCGACCTTCCTCGACGAGGCCGGGAAGCACCGCTACTTCGAGATGGGCTGCTACGGCATCGGCGTGACCCGCATCGTCGGCGCCGCGATCGAGCAGAACCATGACGAGCGCGGGATCATCTGGCCCGACCCGATCGCGCCGTTCCGGCTCGCGATCGTGCCGCTCGGCTATCGTCGCAGCGACGCGGTGCGGCGCGCCGCCGACGAGCTGCACGACGCGCTCGCCGGCGCCAGCATCGAGGTGCTGCTCGACGACCGCAACGAGCGGCCGGGGGTGCTGCTCGCCGACGTCGAGCTCATCGGCATTCCGCACCGGATCGTCATCGGCGACCGCGGGTTGAAGGACGGGAAGATCGAGTACCAGGCGCGCCGGGACGCCGCCGCGACGCCGATCCCCGTCGGCGAGGCGGTCCGGTTCCTGGAGGAAAGGCTGTGCCGGGCCGCCTGATGGTCGCCGCCGTTCTCGGCGCGACGCTCGCGACCCCCGCCGCGCGCGGCGGCGAGCAGCGCTACGAGCCGCTCGCGGCGAGCGTTCAGGCGTCGCTGTCACGCGCGATCAGCGACCGCGGCGTGCAGCAGCTCGAGTTCGCCAATCCCGAGGAAGGCTACAAGTGGCTGCTCGCGATGTCCGATCGGCTCGCGAAGCGGGTCCCCGATCCGAAGTCCCGGGTCGAACTGCTCAAGACCGTGCACTACGAAGCGACCCGCGCCGGGCTCGACCCGCAGCTCGTGCTCGGCGTGATCGAGGTGGAGAGCGGCTTCAAGAAGTACGCGGTGTCGCGGGCCGGGGCCCGCGGGCTGATGCAGGTGATGCCGTTCTGGGTCGACCTGATCGGCGCGACGGACCACAACCTCTTCCACCTGCGGACGAACATCCGCTACGGCTGCGTGATCCTGCGCCACTACCTCGATCTCGAGCGCGGCGATCTGTACCGCGCGCTCGGCCGCTACAACGGCAGCCTCGGGCAGTCCGAGTACCCAAACCGGGTGCTCGCGGCCTGGCGCGGCACCTTCAAGTACCGCCCGCCTCGGCTCGCGCCGAGCGCCGCCAGGATCACTCGATCCAGCCCGCTTTCCGTCGCCACGCTTCGAGCTCGCGCCGGCGCGCGGCGTGATCGCGCGGGGGGGCGTCTCCGGGCTCGCGCGGCGCGGCGCGCCTGCGCGCGATCTCCTCAGCGAGCGGCGGCAGCCCGACCGCGGCCCGACGCCGATCCACGTCCTCGGCCGCCTCGATCGGCCCGGGACTCAGCGCGCCGCGCTCGTCCCAATCGAAGATCGTCCCATACCGCTGTGGCCTGCCCTCGTTGAAGCGGATGCGATCGACCAGCCGGGCGGCGAGCTCGGGCGGAGCGTCGCCCCGTGCCACGGCCTCTTCCAACAGCGCCAGCGCGCGGCGCTGAAGCGCCGGCAGGCCGATGGCGTGCATCGCGATCGCCCAAGCGGCGGCGCAGCCGTCCGCGCCGGCGAGCGCGGTCCCCGGCCAGCCGTGCTCCGCGAGCACCGCGTCCAGCGCCGCCGCGTTCTCGAGGTGGACGCGCTCCATCTCCGGCGCATAGCCGACGAAGAGCTTGCCCTCGTCGACGAGCCGCCGCCGCGTGATCCGGTCCCGTTCGAGCCCCGCGATCAGGCGCGCGCGCAGGGCAGGATCCGCGCCCACTTCACTCCGGAAAGATCGCGGCGATCGTCGCCTGGATGCCCTCGGCTGCCGCCCGCGGATCGGCCGCCTGTCGGATCGGGCGACCGACCACGATGTAATCGGCGCCGTTGGCGAACGCCTGCGCGACGTCGACGGTGCGCTTCTGGTCGTCCGCCGGGCGGTTCTCGACCGGCCGGATGCCCGGCGCGACCACGAGGATCCGCTCGCCGAGCTCCCGCTTCAGCGTCGCCGCCTCCAGCCCGGAGGAGATCACGCCGTCGCAGCCCGCCTCGAGCGCGCGCCGTGCGCGCGAGAGCACGAGCCGCTCGACGTCGCACTGGAAGCCGAGATCGTCGAGGTCGCCGCGGTCGAGGCTCGTGAGCACCGTGACGCCCAGGATCTTCACCTCGCCCTTCTCCGCCGCGGCCGCCGCCATCATCGCCTGATTCCCGTGCACCGTCGCGAGCGTGACGCCGCGGCCGCGCAACGCCCGGACCGCGCCGCGGACCGTCTCCGGCACGTCGAAGAACTTGAGGTCGACGAAAACGCGGTTGCCGCCGGCGGCGAGCCACTCGACCAGCTCGAGGCAGCCGCCGGCCATGAAGAGCTCGAGGCCCAGCTTGTAGAACGCGGCCGCATCGCCGAGCCGCGCGACGAGCGCACGCGCCCCATCCGCGCTCGGCACGTCGAGCGCGACGATGAGCCGCTCGCGGCGCGGGATCCGCTTCGTGGACTGCAGACCCGTGGATGCGCTCATCGGATCACGCCGCGGCCGGCGGCTGTCGCGCGCGCCGGGACCGCGGAGTTCCGCGAAATTTGCCACAGTTTTTCCGGCATGTTCCTTGCTGCCCTCCCTCCACGCACGCCGCGGAACGCCAGCGGCGGCTGACCACCGAAACCATGCTGCTGGATCTTATCGCGGCGAACCGCGGCGCGGCCGACGACGGCGAGTTTTCGCCGGAGCGCTTGCGCGCGTGGCTGTCGTCGCTCTCGGCGGCCGACACGTTGGGGACGGCGCAGGCTCTGATCGACCGTCTGGTCGCGCTCAACAGCGCCGAGATCCACAGCCGGCTGCGGCTGCGGCTGCTCGACATGTTCCGCGACCACGCCGACTGGCTGCTCCCGCAGCTCGAGACCCGGATCGCGCGCGCGCAGCCGCCGCTCGCCGGCCATCACCGCCAGATCGCCTACTTCATCGAGAAGCTGCTGAAGGAACTCGCGGCCGGCTACGCGCACGTCGTGCTGCGCGTGCCGCGCGCGTGGCTGTCGATCGGGTTCAAGCGCCAGCTCCACCTGCCGCTCCTGCGCGCGATGGACTTCCACGCGCGCCGCCTGGCGTTGAGCCAGCGGCTGTACGCGCGCAGCCCGGGGGCCGTCTGGGGCGAGATGCATCAGCTGTACCGGCTGGCGCGCGACTGGGGCGTCGCCGAGCGCGAGGCCGAGGCGCCGCAGACCTCCCCGCTCCGGGTGTACCGCGACAGCCTGCTCCTCGCCTTCGCCCAGCCGACGAAGCTCAACCACGGCGACTTCCCGCGGGTGCAGAGCTACCTCGCCACCCACGGCGACCTCGCCCAGGTGACGCCGGCGGTGAGGGTCGGCGATCCGCTGTGCGTGTTCGCGATCGACCCGAGCCGGGACAAGCCCGGGGTCGCGTACGCGAAGCGCGCGGACGCGGGTTTCGAGAACGGCGAGCTGATGCTGCTCACGCACAAGCTCGTCGAGCAGCTCCAGGTGCAGCTCAAGAAGCTGCACGACGGCATCCCGCCCACCTCGCTCGGGTTGCCCGACGAGGCCGCGCGCCTGCAGTACCAGGAGCTGCTGCAGCGCCTCGTCGCCCACTGGCGGGGCGAGCGGAAGGCCCGGACGGCGCGGATGCGCTTCCACCCGCGCGTCGAGCTGTGGGTCGGGCTGCGCGACATCTGGCGCCTGCTGCGCGCCGAATCGCCGCAGGACACGCCGGCCGCCGACATCACGCAGCGCGAGACGCCGGCCAAAGCGAGCGAGTGGATCATCTCGAACGAGAGCTCGCGCGGTTACGCCCTGAAGTACATGTCGGGCAGCCTCCCGGCGGTCAACGTGGGCGAGATCGTCGCGCTGCGGTCGAAGGAGAAGGGCTCGGTGTACGTCTGCCTCGTGCGCTGGATCCAGTCCAACAACCCCGAGCACTTCGAGGTCGGCCTGCAGCAACTCGCCCCGATCGTCGTCCCGGCGGTCTACAAGTCCGCCGAGCTCGAGCGCATCGCGCCCGAACCGATCCTGTTCTTCCCGGAGGTGCCGGCGCAGAAGCGGGCGCCGGCGGTCGTCGCGCCGCCGAACCGGCTGCGCTCGAACGAGGAGTTCAGCCTTCGCCACCGCCGCGGCCGGCTCGCCTTGCGGGCGAGCCGCGTCATCGAGAAGACGCCGAGCGTCGAGCTGATCGAGGTCGCCCCGCAGGCGATCTGACCGGCCGGCGGCCCCACGCCCCCGGCGTGACGCGGTTCACGCCGCGGTCCCGACGCGCGTGTCGCGAACGTGTCACGGGGCCGACCCGGCGCGCGCCCCGCCGCCTCAGCCGCTTGGCCGAAGCCAAGCGCATGCCTTGATTTTGCTCCGCTTCGATGGGATCCTGTGACGGAAGTCACAGCGTCGTCTCCGGGTCGATCCCCTCACCCGTCTTCCGCACCGCGCATCCTGCCGTTTCCGACCGGACGAGTGTCACACCACAAGCCCCGTGCCGGCTGCGGCCGTCGAACCCGTGGCATGGTCCTTGCGACCCACGGCTCAGGTTCGAAACAACGGCCGCTCAACAACATCTACAGGAGCCGGACATGCCGCTGCACTTGAGTTTGCCGCCGACCGCCGCCGGGGAGACCCGACGGTTCGAGCTCGCGCCCGAACAGGTCCCCGGGTGGCTCGCGACGCTGCCGAAGGAAGACCCGGCCAAGGCCGGGCGGATGATCCTTGAGCAGCTCGTTCCCCTCAACCGGAGCCGGGTCCGCATCACGCTGCGCCAGGACGTGACCGAGGGCTTCCTCGGGTTCGTCGAGCATCTCCTGCCGCGGCTCGACGCGGCGCTCGCCTCGGGGACGCTGCCGCTTTCCCTGCAGGGCCGCCACGCCGCCGGGCTCGCGGAGGAACTGCTCACCGAGCTCGCGTATTCCTACAAGCTCCTGATCGTCGAACAGTCGCGGCGCCTCTTCGGATTCGCTTCCAGCGGCCGCGCGCTGCTGCCGGTCACCCGCGCGATGCAGATGCTCGCCCAGCGCCTCAAGCTCGGCTACCGCATGTACGCCACCAATCCCAAGGCGGTGTGGCTCGAGCTCCACGAGCTGTACCAGTTCGCACTCCGTCGCGGTCTCGCCGGCCGGTCGCTGGTCGACGGCGGCGAGACGCCGCTCTCGATCTACCGGGGCGCGCTGCTGCTCGCGTTCGCGGAGCCGTTGAAGCTGATGCAGGGGGACCTCGACCGCGTGGCCGCCTGGCTCGAGCGGTTCGGCGCCAAGGCGACGCTCGCGCCCGCGGGCCAGCAGAAGAGCGGACAGGGCCTGTTCCTCATCAAGTCGCAGCGGGACCTGCCGGGCTATGCGCTCTCGAAGCGCCATCATCCGGTGCCGCAGGGCCACGACCTGCTCCTGAACACGCTGTCCCTCGCCGAGCATCTGCTCGACCAGCTCGCGCGGCTTTCCGCCGGCGAGTCGGCGGAGGGACTCGGCCTCCCCGCGGGGGCGAACGAGTCCGCGTTCCGCGACCTGATGGGCCGCCTCGTCAAGCATTGGGGCGCCGTCCCCAACCGGCGGTTCACGCGGCTGCGCACGCACGCGCGCGTCGAGGTCTGCGTCGGCATCCGCGGGATCTGGGAGTTCCTCAACTCGCGCGGCGCCACCAAGCCGGGCAACGGCGAGTGGATGGTCACCAACGAGAGCCCGCGCGGCTTCGCGCTGATGCACGTCAAGGGCCCGATCGAGCCGATCCGGGTCGGCGAGGTCGTGGGTCTGCGCACGCGCGACAGCAACACCTGCCACATCTGCGTCGTGCGCTGGGTCCTCTCCGACAATCCGGAGCATCTCGAGCTCGGGCTCGAGGAGCTCGCGCCGACTGCGCGCCCGGTGTCGATCCGCAAGACCCGCGGCGCGGCGCAGGAGCCCGAGCGCGTCCTGCTGCTGCCCGAGGTGCCGTCGCTCAACCAGGCGCCGGCGATCCTCGCGCCGCTCTTCCCGCTCGACTCGACCTGCGAGCTGTCCCTCGGCGATCTGCAGTCGAAGCTGCGCGTCCGGGCGACCCGCCTGCTCGAGCGCACCGTCAGCGTCCAGCTCGTCCAGTTCAGCGCGGTCAGCTAGCGGCGCGCCCCCGCGCCCGCGGGCGCGGCTCAGCGCAGCGCGCTGACCTGCCCCTTTCCTCCGGCGGCCTCGCGGTCGTCCTCCACCAGCGTCCGGATGGGCGCGGCGATCGCGCGGTCGAAACCGGCCGCCGCCCGCTGGATTACCCCGTCGAACGCCGCATCCGATCCCCGCGCCTTGCCGCCCGCGGGCTCGAACACGACCCTGCGGAAGACATCGGCGATCGTCACCCCGTCGGGGTCGCACGCGAGCGTCCAGCGGTCGCCCACGACGCGCGCGACCCAGCCCGCCGTCGCCAGCTCCTCCAGCGCGCGCTCACCCGCCTCGCGCGGCGTGCGCGCCTCGGCGAGGATCTCACGCGTGCGCGGCGTGCGCGCGGCGCGTTGCGCGCGGATGAGCACGCGCAGGATCTCCAGCGCGGCCGTGAGCGAGATCCTGCCTTGCAGCTCGCGCGCCTCGCGCGCCAGCCGGTAGTCCGGCGCGAGCGCGGTGATCACCGCGCCCAGCAGCGTGACGAGCCAGGAAGCGTAGACCCAGATCAGGAAGACCGGGATCGCCGCGAACGCGCCGTAGACGAGCGTGTAGGTCGGAAACCGCGCCACGTAGAGCGCGAAGCCCCGCTTCATGGCCTCGAACATCAGCGCCGCGGCCACCCCGCCGATCACGGCGTGCTTCAGCTCCATCGGCCGGTTCGGAACCACGTAGTACACCAGGGTGAAAGCGGCCGCCGTCAGCACGACCGGCACAAGACTGAGCACCGCCGTCCCGGCGCCGGGAATCTGCCTGGCGAGCCCGAGCGACGCGCTCACGGCGTAGGACGTCGCCGTCAGGCTCATGCCGATCAGGAGCGGGCCGAGCGTCAGCACCCCCCAGTACATGAGCACGCGGAACACGAGCGGGCGCGGCCGCCTCACCCGCCAGATCGCGTTGAAGGCGCGCTCGATCGTCATCATGAGCATGATCGCCGTCACCGCGAGGAAGCTGATCCCGACCGCGGTGAGGCGAGCGGCGCTCTGCGTGAACTGGTCGATATAGCCGGCGACCGCCTTCGCGACCGAGGGCGGCAGCATGTGCCGGCCGAAGAAGTCGTCGAGCCCCTGGGTGAACTCGCGGAACACCGGAAACGCGGCGATCACGGTCAGGGCGATCGTCGCGAGCGGCACGAGCGCGAGCAGCGTGGTGTAGGTGAGGCTCGCCGCGAGATGGAAGCAGTTGTCGTCGGCGAACCTGCGACCGACGTAGAGCAGGAACCGGCCGAGCAGCTGCAGGTGAATGCGAAGCGACGTCGTCACGGTGGCAGCGGAGGCGGTTCGTATAATAGCAGCAGCCTTTCGCGGTTCGACCGCCGATGTCCGACATCCTCGTCCTCTACTACAGCCGCCACGGCGCCGTCCGCGAAATGGCGCGCTGGGTAGCGCACGGCGTCGAGCGCGTCCCGGGCATGAGCGCGCGCCTGCGGACCGTGCCCAAGGTGTCGGCGGTCAGTGAGGCGGTCGAGCCGGAGGTGCCGGTGGCGGGACCGCCGTATTGCGAGCTGGCCGACCTCGAGCAATGCGCCGGCATCGCGCTGGGCAGCCCGACCCGCTTCGGCAACATGGCGGCGCCGATGAAGTACTTCTGGGACGGCACCGCCGAGCTCTGGCTGCGCGGCGCGCTGGCGGGCAAGCCGGCGGCGGTGTTCTCCTCCACCTCGAGCCTCCACGGCGGACAGGAGACGACGCTCGTCTCGATGATGCTGCCGCTGCTGCATCACGGGATGCTGCTCGTCGGCCTGCCGTACACGGAGGCCGCGCTGTTCCAGACGGCGAGCGGCGGCGGACCCTACGGCGCGAGCCACGTCGCCGGCCCGGCCTCCGACCGCCCGGTGGACGAAACCGAGAGGCAGCTCTGCATCGCGCTCGGGCGCCGGCTCGCCGACGTGGCGAAGAAGCTGGCGGCATGACGCCGGGCGACGCGGCGCGCCGGTTCCTGCGGGCGCACCGCTCGGGCGTCCTGTCGACGGTCTCGGCGAGCCTGCCCGGGTACCCGTTCGGCTCGATCGTGCCGTTCGTGCTCGATGCGGCGTGCCGGCCGGTGATCCTGATCAGCGGCCTCGCCGAACACACGAAGAACCTCGCGCTCGAGCCGCGGTCGAGTCTGATCGTCCACGACGATGCGGAGGACGTGCAGGCCGGCCCGCGGCTCACCCTGCTCGGCGACGCCGCGCGCCTCGCCGACGACGCGAGCGTGCGCCGACGGTACCTGCGCCACTTCCCGACGGCGCAGGACCTGCTCGCGCTCGGCGATTTCGCGTTCTGGGCGATCGCGCCGCGACGGCTGCTCTTCATCGGCGGTTTCGGGCGCATCCACTGGGTCGACGCGGACGCGTTCCGCCCGCCGGAGAACCGACTCGCGCCGGCCGAAGAGGAGATCGTCGCGCACATGAACGCCGACCACGTTGCCGCGCTCGCCGACTACTGCCGGGACGCGGGCCGGGGAACCCCGCGCGAGGTGGCGATGGTCGGGATCGACTGCGACGGCTTCGACTTGCGCGCCGACGGCCGGCTGCTGCGGATCGCCTTCGCGGCGCCCGTCACGACCCCGGGAGAGGCGCGCGCGGCGCTGGTGGCGATGGCCCGGCGCGCGCGCGGCAAATGACCGCGCGCGCGGCCCAGGCCGGTGCGGTCGCGAGCCTGCTCGCGCTCATCGCGCTGTGCCTCGCGTGGGAGATCTGGCTCGCGCCGCTGCGGCCCGGCGGCTCCTGGCTCAGCCTGAAGGCGGTGCCGCTCCTCGCCCCGCTCTTCGGACTGCTGCACGGCCGGCGCCCCGCGTTCCTCGCGACATCGGTCCTCGCGCTCGCCTACTTCACCGAGGGCGTCGCGCGCGGCTGGTCGGAGACCGATCCGGTGCGCACGTTCGCGGTCCTCGAGGTCGTGCTTTCGCTGACGCTCTTCGCCTGCGCCCTGCTGGGCGCGCGGGCACTCGCCCGGCCGACCTAGAGGATGCCGAGCCGCGCGAAGACGTCGGCGAGCTTCTCGCCGCGCGCGAGCGCCGCGCGCGTCTCGTCCTCGCCTTCGACTTTGGCGAGCGCGGCGCGCAGGATCTCGTCCTCGATCGCCCGCGGCACGACCACGACCCCATCGGCATCGCCGAACACGAGATCCCCCGGCTCGACGCGCACGCCGCCGCACTCCACCGGGATGTCGATCGCCATGATCTTGCCGCGACCCTTCGTGTCGAGCGGACCGATCCCGCCAGCGAACACCGGAAACCGCAGCTCGCGGATCGCGCGGACGTCGCGCACTAGGCCATCGGTCACGCACCCGGCCGCCCCGCGCGCGCGGCTCGCCGTCGACAGCAGCTCGCCCCAGGGCGCGATGCGGCCGGAGGCGCCCGTCGCCAGCACGACGACGTCGGCCGGCTTGAGGTCATCCACGAGTCCGATCTCCAGCGCGTAGGGATTCTCGCCGGGTTGGACGTGATACACGTCCATGTACAGTCCGGTGCGCGCGCGCCCGACCATCACCAGCGCGTCGTCGAGCGGCCGGACGCCGGGGCGCATCGCCTGCGACCGGTGGCCGGCGGCGTCCAGCACGTCGGACAGCACCGCGGTGAACAGCCGCTCGCGCGCGAGCGGCAGCAGCGCGTCGCTCATGGCGTCGTGGCGTGCTGCGGGTTCAGCCGCTCGACACCGCTCGCGAGCTTGTTGAGAGCGTTCACGTACGCCTTCGCCGAGGCGACGATGATGTCGGTGTCGGCGCCGACGCCGTTGACGATCCGCCCGCCCTTCGCGAGCCGCACCGTGACCTCGCCCTGCGACTCGGTGCCCTGGGTCACCGCGTTGACCGAGTAGAGCAGCAGCTCCGAGCCGCTCTTGGCGATCGACTCGATCGCCTTGAACGTCGCGTCGACCGGCCCGTCGCCGTTCGACTCGGCGCGCCGCTCCGCGCCGCCCTCGTTCAGCACCACGGTCGAGTGCGGGCGCTCGCCGGTGCCGCTCGCCTGCTGCATCCACACGAGCTGCCAGTGCTCGCGCTCCGCGCTCACCGCCTCGTCGGAGACGAGCGCGTGCAGGTCTTCGTCGAAGATCTCGGCCTTCTTGTCGGCGAGATCCTTGAACTTCTGGAACGCGACGTTCATCGCCGTCTCGCTCTCGAGCTCGACGCCGAGCTCCCGCAGGCGCTGCTTGAAGGCGTTGCGGCCCGAGAGCTTTCCGAGCACGATCTTGTTCGTCGTCCAGCCGACGTCCTCGGCCTGCATGATCTCGTAGGTCTGGCGCGCCTTGAGCACCCCGTCCTGGTGGATCCCCGAGGCGTGCGCGAACGCGTTGGCGCCGACCACCGCCTTGTTCGGCTGGACCACGAAACCGGTGATCTGCGAGACCAGCCGCGAAGCGGGCACGATCTGCGTCGTGTCGAGGCGCGTCTCCAGGCCGAAGAAGTCGCGGCGCGTCTTCACCGCCATGACGATCTCCTCGAGCGAGGTGTTGCCGGCGCGCTCGCCGAGGCCGTTGATCGTGCACTCCACCTGGCGCGCCCCGCCGATCACGACCCCAGCGAGCGAGTTCGCGACCGCCATCCCGAGATCGTTGTGGCAGTGCACCGACCAGACCGCCTTGCCCGAATTCGGGACCCGCTCCCGCAGGATGCGGATGAAATCCCCGAACTGCTGCGGTACGGCGTAGCCGACGGTGTCGGCGATGTTGATCGTGGTCGCGCCTTCCTTGATCACCGCCTCAAGCACCCGGCACAGGAAGTCGACCTCCGAGCGGCTGCCGTCCTCCGGCGAGAACTCGACGTCCGGACAGTGGTTGCGCGCGAACCGCACCGCGAGCCGCGCCGCCTCGAGCACCTGCTCGGAGGTCATGCGCAGCTTCTTCTCCATGTGGAGCGGACTGGTCGCGATGAACGTGTGGACGCGCCACGATTTCCCGCCCTTGAGCGCCTCGACGCCGCGCGCGATGTCCCGGTCGTTGGCGCGGCACAGTCCGGCGACGGTCGAGTCCTTGATCGCGTTCGCGATCGCGCGGACCGCCTCGAAATCGCCGTTGGAGGCCGCCGGGAAGCCGGCTTCGATCACGTCGACGCGCAGTCGCTCGAGCTGCTTCGCGATGCGCATCTTCTCCTCCCGGGTCATCGACGCGCCGGGGCTCTGCTCGCCGTCGCGGAGCGTCGTATCGAAGATGATCAGCCGTTCGTTGGTCATGGTCGCCTCCCGTGCAGGGCCTGAAGCTCTCGCAACGCGGGCTCACCGCATTGCGCCGAAGAAAACCGAAGGGGGGAGAAGTGGTGTGCTAGCGCGCGAGGCGCAGCAGCAGCCCGAGCAGCAGGCTGCGGAGGAGAAGAGCCGTGAGCGGAATCGCCGGGCGTCTCATAGGGCGGACTATAGCCGCAAAGCGGGGGCCGACGCAACCGACCGGCCGGCGCCGGCCGCGCCCGCGCCCCGCGCGCTACACGGGGGGCGCCTTCGCCCTGCGGAACCGCCATCCCCAGACGACGTAGCCCGACACCGCGTAGGCGACGAACAGCCCGAACAGCACCATGGGCGGATTGGCGGAGACGAGCATCAGCCCGAGGACGATCACGAGCACCGCCCAGAACGGCACGCTGCGGCGGAAGTTGATGTCCTTGAAGCTGTAGAACGGGATGCTCGTGACCATCGTCACGGCGGCGAAGACCGTCACCGCGGTCGCGAGGCCGTACAGCCACTCCGCCCGCTGCAGGGCGAAGTCGTCGATGACCCAGACGAAGCCCGCCAGCACCGCCGCGGCGGCCGGGCACGGCAGGCCCTGGAAATAGCGCTTGTCGACCACGTCGATGTTCACGTTGAAGCGGGCGAGCCGCAGGGCCGTCGCCGCGCAATAGGCAAACGCCGCGATCCACCCCAGCCGCCCGAGGGGTCGCAGCGCCCACTCGTACATGACGAGCGCGGGCGCCGCGCCGAACGCCACGACGTCGGCGAGGCTGTCGTACTCGGCGCCGAACTCGCTCTGCGTCCGCGTGAGGCGCGCGACGCGACCGTCGAGACCGTCGAGCACCATCGCGACGAAGATCGCGATCGCCGCATGCTCGTAGCGCGCGTTCATCGCCTGCACGATCGCGTAGAACCCGCCGAACAGCACGCCGGTGGTGAAGAGGTTCGGCAGGATGTAGATCCCGCGCCGCCGCAGCGTTCCGCGCAGCAGAAACTTGCGGGGCGGATGCAGCTCGGCCATCGTCGCTAGAGCTCCGCGACCACGGTCTGCGCAGCGTAGACCCGCTGCCCCAGATCCACCTTGACCCGGGCGTCGGTGGGCAGATAGACGTCGACGCGCGATCCGAACCGGATGAAGCCGAAGCGGTCGCCGCGGTGCAGCCGGTCACCCGGCTTCACGTAGCAGAGGATCCGCCGCGCGACAAGGCCGGCGATCTGCACGCAGGTCACGTCCGGCCCGGCGTCGGCGCGCAGCCACAGGGCGTTGCGCTCGTTCTCCGCCGACGCCTTGTCGAGCGCGGCGTTGATGAACGCCCCCGGGGCGTACCAGGTCCGCTTCACCTCGCCGTCGACCGGTGAGCGGTTCGAGTGGACGTCGAACACGTTCATGAACACGCTGACCTTGGTCGCGGGCCGGTCGAGATACGGATCGTTCGCCGGCTCCACCGCGACGATGCGGCCGTCGGCCGGGGCGACGACCGTGCGCGCGTCGCCCGGGATCGTGCGCGGCGGGTCGCGGAAGAACTGCACGACGAACAGCACCGCGAGCCACACCGGCACCGACCACCACCAGCCGGCGACCGCGCCGACCGCGAGCGCGAGGGCGATGCCGGCGGCGAGGAACGGCCAGCCTTCCCGAGCGATGAGCGGGTGCGGATACGCCTTCACTTCAGGTCACCAGTCCGCGCGGGCGCACGGACGGGGCGCTAGTTCTTGCTCGTGTCGACCAGGCGATTGCGCTTGATCCACGGCATCATCTCGCGCAGCTTCGCGCCGACGGTCTCGATCGGATGCTCGGCGGTCAACCGCCGGCGGGCGAGGAGCACCGGGGCGCCGGCCCGGTTCTCGAGGATGAAGTCGCGCGCGTACTCGCCCGACTGGATCCGGGCGAGCGCCGCGCGCATCGCGTTCCTGGTCTCCGGCGTGATGATCTTCGGCCCGGTGACGTACTCACCGTACTCGGCGTTGTTCGACACCGAGTAGTTCATCGTGCCGATCCCGCCCTCGTACATGAGGTCGACGATCAGCTTCAGCTCGTGCATGCACTCGAAGTACGCCATCTCCGGTGCGTAGCCGGCCTCGACCAGCACGTCGAACCCCGCCTTCACCAGCTCGACGATGCCGCCGCACAGCACGGTCTGCTCGCCGAAGAGGTCGGTCTCCGTCTCCTCCTTGAAAGTCGTCTCGATGATGCCGGCGCGGCCGCCGCCGATCGCGGCGGCGTAGGAGAGCGCGACGTCGCGCGCGCGGCCCGAGGGGTTCTGGTGCACCGCGACCAGCATCGGCGTGCCGCCGCCCTGGGTGTAGGTGGACCGCACCGTGTGGCCGGGCGCCTTCGGCGCGACCATGAACACGTCGAGATCGGCGCGCGGCTGGATCTGGCCGTAGTGGATGTTGAACCCGTGGGCGAAGGCGAGCGCGGCGCTCCGCTTGATGTTCGGCTCCACGTGCTCGCGGTAGACCTGCGCGTGATGCTCGTCCGGAAGCAGGATCATCACGATGTCGGCGCCCTTCACCGCCTCGCCGACCTCCTTCACCTGCAGCCCCGCGTTCTTCGCCTTGTCCCAGGAGGGGCCGCCCTTGCGCAGCGCCACGGTCACCGCGATCCCCGAGTCCTGGAGGTTGAGCGAATGCGCGTGGCCCTGGGAGCCGTAGCCGACGATCGCGACTTGCTTATCCTTGATCAGCGAAAGATCGGCGTCCTTGTCGTAGTAGACCTTCATGATGTCCTCGCTTTGCCTGCCGGAGGAGCAAGGCGCGAGCGGCGGCAGGCGGCGCTCGCGGCGTCCTCCTAAACCCTCAATACCCGCTCGCCGCGGGCGATGCCGGAAGCGCCGGTGCGCACCGTCTCCAGGATCGCGGTCTTGTCGAGCGCCTGGAGGAACGCGTCGAGCTTCTCGCCGTTGCCGGTGAGCTCGATCGTGTAGGTCGTCTCGGTGACGTCGATGATCCGCCCGCGGAAGATGTCGGCCATGCGCTTCATCTCCTCGCGGTCCTTGCCGGTCGCGCGCACCTTGACCAGCATCAGCTCGCGCTCGATGTGCGACGCCTCCGAGAGGTCCACGACCTTCACCACCTCGATCAGCTTGTTCAGCTGCTTGGTGATCTGCTCGATCACGTCGTCGGAGCCGATCGTGACGATGGTCATCCGCGACAGCGACGCGTCCTCGGTCGGCGCGACGGTCAGCGACTCGATGTTGTAGCCGCGGGCGGAGAACAGGCCCGCGACCCGCGACAGCGCGCCGGCCTCGTTCTCGAGCAGGATCGAGATGATGTGGCGCATCGCGCCGCCCGGCGCAGCGGGCAGCGTGTAGGGGCTGGCGGCGGGCGCGTTCATCGGCGCGCCTTCCGGGGCCCGCGCGCGCGCAGTGGACGACCCTCGCGCTCGCGCGCTCGGGGTTCTCCCGCGGGGCGCCCCGGCGGGCTCACAGCTCCTCCGCCAGGATCATCTCGGAGATCCCTTTCCCGCCCGGCACCATCGGAAACACGTTCTCGGTCTGGTCGGTGATGAAGTCGAGGAAGACCAGGTCGGCCGTGCGGCTGAAGGCCTCGCGCAGCGCCGGCTCCACGTCCTCGGGCCGCTCGACCAGCACGCCGCGATGGCCGTAGCCCTCGGCGAGCTTCACGAAGTCGGGCAGCGCGTCCATGTAGGACTCCGAATACCGGTTGCCGTGGAAGAACTGCTGCCACTGGCGCACCATGCCCATGTAGCGATTGTTCAGGTTGACGATCTTGATCGGCAGCCGGTACTGCTTGCAGGTGGAGAGCTCCTGCAGGCACATCATGATGCTCGACTCGCCGGTCACGCATACGACCTTCGCTCCGGGGTTGGCGAGCTGCACGCCCATCGCCGCCGGCAGCCCGAATCCCATGGTGCCGAGGCCGCCGGAGTTGACCCAGCGCTTGGGGCGGTCGAACTTGTAGAACTGCGCCGCCCACATCTGATGCTGGCCGACGTCGGAGGTGACGAACGCGTCGCCCTTGGTCACCTCGTAGAGCTTCTCGATCACGAACTGCGGCTTGATGAGCTTCGACGCGCGGTCGTAGCGCAGGCAGTCCTTCGCCTTCCATTCGCCGATCTGCGCCCACCATTCCGCGAGCGCCTTGCGGTCGAGCTTCTCGGTCTGGCCCTCGAGCTGCTTGAGCAGCTCCTCCAGGACCTCGCGCACGTTGCCCACGATCGGGATGTCGACCTTGACGCGCTTGGAGATCGACGACGGATCGATGTCCACGTGGATGATCTTGCGCGGCACCTGGCCGAAGTGCTTCGGGTTGCCGATCACCCGGTCGTCGAAGCGCGCGCCGATCGCGAGCAGCACGTCGCAGTGCTGCATCGCCATGTTCGCCTCGTAGGTGCCGTGCATCCCGAGCATGCCGATGAACTGCCGGTCGGTCCCGGGGAAGCCGCCGAGCCCCATCAGCGTGTTGGTGCACGGAAAGCCGAGCATCCTGACGAGCGTGGTCAGCTGCGACGCGGCGTCGGAGAGGATCACCCCGCCGCCGGTGTAGACCATCGGGCGCCTGGCCTCGAACAGGAGCTGCACCGCCTTCTTCACCTGCCCGGGGTGGCCTTTCACGGTCGGGTTGTACGACCGCATCGCCACGGACTCGGGGTATTCGAAGCGGCACGTCTGCGTGGTCACGTCCTTGGGGATGTCGACCAGCACCGGGCCGGGCCGTCCGGTCGTGGCGATGTGGAACGCCTTCTTCATCGTCACCGCGAGATCGCGCACGTCCTTCACCAGGAAGTTGTGCTTGACGCACGGCCGGGTGATGCCGACCGTGTCGCACTCCTGGAACGCATCCAGCCCGATCGCGTGCGTGGGCACCTGCCCGGTGATGATGACCATCGGGATCGAGTCCATGTACGCCGTGGCGATCCCCGTGACGGCGTTGGTCACGCCCGGCCCCGAGGTGACGAGGCAGACCCCGACCTTCTTGCTCGCCCGGGAGTAGCCGTCCGCGGCGTGGGTCGCGCCCTGCTCGTGCCGGACGAGGACGTGCTTCACCTTGTCCTGCTTGAACAATTCGTCGTAGATGAAGAGCACCGCGCCGCCCGGGTAGCCGAAGACGACCTCGACCCCTTCGGCCTGCAGGCAGCGGATGACGATCTCGGCGCCGGTCAGCTCGGGGGCTGCCAGCCGCGCGCCCGGATTCAAGCGGTCCATGCCCGTCCCCCTATTTCGTTGAATATTTGACGAAAACTACGAACGGTAAAGGCTCGACGCAGTTTGGTCAAGCACCGCGCCCGCCGACGCTGCGCCGGCGGACCCCGTTTGATAACATGCCGCGCCACCCACCGGCGGGTCGTGCGCCTTGCGCGCACAGACAATACATACAAGGACGCGCCCCCTGGCTTCGCGCCGCGAACTCTCCGACTTCCTCGCCGGCGTGGAGCGTCGGGCGTTCAAGCAGGCGCTGTTCGCCGTCCGCGACGACGAAGCCGCGCTCGACATCGTGCAGGACGCGATGCTCCGGCTGGCGGAGAAGTACGGCGGCAAGCCGGCTGCGGAGCTGCCGCTCCTCTTCCAGCGCATCCTGCAGAACGCCATCCGTGATTTTTTCCGCCGGCGCAAGGTCCGCTCGCTGTGGACGACCCTGCTCTCGGCGCTTGCGCCCCGCCACAATGAAGAGGACGCGGACCCGCTGGAAACTTTGGAGAGCGCCGCCGGTCCTACCGGGCAGCGCGGACCAGACGCCCAGATCGAGCAGCTCCAATTGCTTGATTTGATTGAGAAGGAAATCGCCAAGCTGCCGGCACGTCAACGGGAGGCGTTCCTGCTCCGTTACTGGGAAGAACTCGACGTGGCCGAAACCGCTGCCGTGATGGGGTGCTCGGAGGGCAGCGTCAAAACGCATTGCTCGCGCGCGGCGCATACCCTGGCGGTGGCGCTCAAGGCCAGAGGCATCGAGCTGTGAACGAGCCGCTGCTTGCCCGCAAGATCAGGGACGTCCTCGACTCCGGCCTGAAGCTCCCGCCGGAGGCGTCGGCGCGCCTCGCCGTCGCGCGGGAGCGCGCGCTCGAGCGCCACCGGGCCGTCGCCGGCGAGCTCGCGCTCGCGGGCGGCGGGCGAACGGCCGCTGCGCTCGGTGGCCCGCAGCGCCTCACCCGCCTCCTCCTGCCGGTCGCTTTTCTCGTCGCGGCGGCCGTCGGGCTCCAGCAATGGCAGGAGCACCAGCGGGCCGGGCGCATGGCCGCCCAGCAGGCGGCCGAGATCGAGGAGACCGACACGAAGCTCCTCACCGGCGACCTGCCGATCAAAGCCTATCTCGACGAGGATTTCCAGGCATGGCTAAAGCGCTCCTCCGAATAGCCCTTTCGCTCTGCCTCGGAATCGCCGCCGCCCAGGCCCAGACCGCCAAGCAGGCCCCGGCCTGGAGCGAGCTGACGCTCGCGCAGCAGCACATCCTGGCGCCGCTCGAGGCGGAGTGGGACACGTTCGATCCCCCGCGCAAGCGCAAATGGCTCGGGATCGCGCGCCGCTACCCGAAGATGAAGCGGGAGGAGCAGGAGCGGCTGCAGCGGCGCATGCGGGAATGGGTGAGCCTGACCCCCGCGCAGCGGCAGGCGGCGCGCGACAAGTACCGGGAATTCGAGCAGCTCCCGCCCCAGGAGCGCCAAGCGGTGAAGAAGAAGTGGGACGAGTACAAGGAGGCGCGCGCCGCGGAGGAGAGCCGGAAGGCCGCGGAGGACGCCCAGAAGGCGGCCGACCCGGCGGGCGAGAAACCGGGCGAGGCCTCGGCGAGCACGCCAGTGGAGAGCGCGGCCGCGCCCGAGGGCGCCCCGTCCGAAGCGTCGGGGACCCAGCAGTAGCGGCGGCGCCCGGCGAGCCGTGGCCACCGCCGAGGCCCAGGCAGGGCGACCGCCGAACCCATCGCTCGCGCGCCGGCTCGCCGCCATGGCGTACGAGTCGCTGGTCGTCCTAGCGATCCTGCTCGTTGCAAGCTTCGCGTTCACCGGCGCCGCAACCTCGCGTCTCGAGGGGCCGGTCCGGCACCTGTTCCAGGCCTACCTCGTTCTCGTCCTCGGCCTCTACTTCGTCTGGTGCTGGCGGCGCGGGGGGCAGACGCTCCCGATGAAGGCCTGGAAGCTACGAGTGGTCCGCCGCGACGGCGCGCCGCTCGACACCGCGCGGGCGGTGCTGCGCTATCTGCTCGCGGCGGCGGCGCTCGGCTCGAGCGCGGCTGCGGCGGTCGCGCTCTGGCGCGAGCCCGGGGCGGCCCTCGCGTGGCTCGCGCTCAACCCGGGCCCCCTGACGCTCCTGTGGAGCCTGGTCGACGCCGACGGGCAGTTCCTGCACGACCGGCTCGCCGGAACGAAGATCGTCACCGTCTTTCGACCCACCACATCATGACCAACCCGGTGACGAGAAACATCGCGCTCGGCGCTGCCGCGGCAACGATCGGCGGCCAGCGGTCGAGGACCGCGAGATGCGAGAACAGCGCGTTCAGGAAATGGAACAGGACCCCGAGCATGAGCCCGGCGAAGACCTTCACGCCCACGCCGCCGGTCCGCACCTGGAGGTAGGCAAAGGGCAGCGCGAGCGCCATCATGACGAGCGCCGCGAACGGATAGACGAGCTTCTTCCAGAACGCGATCTCGTAGCGCTCGGTGCGCTGCTTGTTGGCGGACAGGTGCTGGATGTACTGGTAGAGCCCCCACGCGGGGAGTTTCTCCGGGACGACCAGCAGCACCGACAGCATGTCCGGCGTCAGCACCGACACCCAGTCGACCGAGGGCTGCGTCCGCACGGTCGCGCCCGCGGCGTCGAACTGTGTCTCCAGAACCTCCGACAGCTCCCAGGTGTTCGCGCCGGTGTACCGCCCCGTCTTGGCCTGGCTGATCGAGCGCAGGCGGAAATCCTTGTCGAACTCGTAGATCTTGACGCTCTTCAGCGTCGCGTCGGGCAGCACCTCGCCGACGTTGACGAAGCGCGTGTCCGACTTCACCCAGAGCCCGGTCCGCAGCTCCGAGCCCACCGCCGAGCCGAGCCGCTCGAGCCGGAGCCGCTGGGCGGCGCGCTCGGCTTCCGGCGCGATCAGCTCGCCGACGACGAGCGTGAGCGCGACGAACAGCGCGCCGATCCGCGCGAGCGTGCCGGCGGCCTGCAGCGGCGACAGGCCCGACACGCGCATCACCGTGAACTCCGAGTTCGCCGCGAGCATCGCGAGCACCACCAGGGTTCCGATCAGCACCGCGATTGGAAACAGCTCGTAGGCGTGGCCGGGCGCGACCAGCGCGACGAACAGGAAGACCTGCGGCAGGCGGTATGCGCCACGGCCGATGTCGTCCAGCTCGTTCAGCAGGTCGAAGAACGCGAACACCGCGAGGAACGCGACGAACGCGAACGCGGTCGCCTTGTAGATCTCCCGGGCGAGATAGCGGGTGACCGTTCTCATCGGCGCAGCCACAGCTTGAAGCCGAGGGTGTTGCGCCACAGGAACAGGAACATCGTCAGCCCGAACATCGCGGCGTGCAGGACCCACCACCCGACCTCGAACCGGATCCGCCCCTGCACCACCCACGCCTGCAGGATGCCCTGCAGGTTGCTGTAGACCATGTACGCGAGCACCGCGAAGACCAGGTTCACCGACCGGCTCGCCCGCGGGTTCACGAACGCGAGCGGGATCGCGAGCAGCGCCAGATTGAGCGCGACGAACGGCAGCCCGATCCGCCACATCAGCTCGCCGCGCAGCTCGCCGGCGCTCGCCCCGAGGAGCTCGAGGGTCGGCACCGTCTTCGGATGACGTCCGCGGACCGGCACCTCGCGCGCCTGGATGCGCTGCGCGAAGCGCTCGAACTCGACCACGCGGTACTCGCCGGTGCCGGGGATGCCGTCGTACTGCCGGCCGTTCAGCAGCACCGCGAACCGATCGCCGCTCTCCGCCTTCTCGATGAAGCCCTCGCGGCTCACCAGGACGCCGCTGCGCCCGCGACGGTTGCTCGCGACGAAGATGTTGCGCACCAGCCCCTCCTCGCCGTCCACGCCCTCGACGAAGAACACGCGCTCGGCGTTCGCCGACTCGCGGAACACGCCGGGCGCGATGCGCGACACTTCCTCGCGGTTCTCGAGCTGGCGCCGGTACTCCTGGGCGCGCTGGTTCGCCCAGGGCGTGAGGAAGAGCGCGAGCAGCGTGACGAGCAGCACGATCGGCACCGCGAACGCGATCACCGGCCGCACCCAGGCGGCGAGCGCGACGCCGGAGGTCGACCAGATGACCATCTCGGAGTCGCGGTAGCTCCGCGAGACCGCCATCAGCACCGACACGAACAGCGTCAGCGCGAGCAGGACCGGCAGGTAGTTGAGCGCCGTGAACCCGATCAGCGCCACGATCGCGTCGGTCGGGATCCGGCCGCCGGCCGCGCGCGAGAGCATCCGCACGAGCTGGCCGGTCACGACGAGCGCGAACAGCACCGCGAACGTGGCGGCGGCGTAGCCGCCGAGCTCGCGCAGCAGTGAGCGCTGGAAGATCACTCGGCGACCGGTTGGCTGCGGCTGTGGGGGGACTCGACGATCGGTTCCCGCCTCCTGCTCCCGGAGCATGGGCGGCGGCGGGCGGACATGCTTTGACGCCGGTGATTCGGTGCGTGGATAATCAGCCTCGCCTCGGACCTGAGCAACGAACGAAGCCACGCATGAAAGCGCCCGCCGAATTTAGCACGAAAACCCTCGCGCCGGAGCGCGCGGCCGCGCCTTGCGTCGCGGTCGGCGTGTTCGAGCCGCGCAAGCTGGCGGGCGCCGCCGACGCGCTCGATCGCGCCGCACGCGGCGCGCTGCGCGCGGTGCTCAAGCGCGGCGACATGGAGGGCAAGCTCGGCACGACGCGCCTGCTCTACAAGGTTCCGCACCTTCCGGCCGAGCGCGTGCTGCTCGTCGGCCTCGGCAAGGAGGCCGAGTTCGGGCCGAAAGCGTATCGCGACGCGGTCCGGGCGGCGACCGCTGCGGCCGCCGACACGGGCGCGGCCGAGGCGACGCTCTACTTCGTCGAGCTGCCGGTCGCCGATCACGACGCCGCTTGGCGGGCGCGCCACGCGGCGCTGGTCGCGGCCGAAGCGCTCTACCGCTTCGAGGCGATGAAGAGCAAGAAGAGCCCGGCGCGCACGCTGAAGCGCATCACGCTCGGGCTCGCGCGGAAGTCGGCCGAAGCCGATGCCGCGCGCGGGCTCGCCGCGGGCCGCGCGATCGCCGCCGGGATGTCGCTCGCCAAGGATCTCGCTAATCTGCCCGGGAACGTCTGCACGCCGACGTACCTCGCGGAGACCGCGGGCAAGCTCGCGCGCCAGTCGAAGCTCGGGCTCAAGGTGCTCGAGCGGCGCGCGATGGAGCGGCTCGGCATGGGGGCGCTGCTGTCGGTCGCGAAGGGCTCGCACCAGCCGCCCAAGTTCATCGAGCTGCGCTACCGGGGCGGCGGAAAGCGGGCGAAGCCGATCGTGCTCGTCGGCAAGGGCATCACGTTCGACACCGGCGGCATCTCGCTCAAGCCCGCCGCCGAGATGGACGAGATGAAGTTCGACATGTGCGGCGCCGCGAGCGTCCTCGGAACGCTCGCCGCCATCGCCGAACTCGAGCTCGAGCTGAACGTCGTCGGGCTCGTCCCCACCACCGAGAACATGCCGGGCGGCCAGGCGACGAAGCCCGGGGACATCGTCGCCAGCATGTCGGGACAGACGGTCGAGATCCTGAACACCGACGCCGAGGGGCGGCTCATCCTCTGCGACGCCCTCACCTACGCCGAGCGCTTCGATCCGGCCGCGGTCGTGGACGTCGCGACCCTCACCGGCGCCTGCGTCGTCGCGCTCGGGCACGTCGCGACCGGCCTGTACTCGAACCGCGACGAGCTCGCCGCGGAGCTGCTCGAGGCGGGGCGCGAGGCGTGGGATCGGGCGTGGCAGCTGCCGCTGTGGGACGACTACCACGAGCAGCTCAAGAGCCCGTTCGCGGACGTCGCCAATATCGGCGGGCGTCCCGCCGGGAGCGTGACCGCGGCGTGCTTCCTCTCCCGCTTCGCCGAGAAGTACCCGTGGGCGCACCTCGACATCGCCGGCACGGCCTGGACCTCGGGCAAGAACAAGGGCGCGACCGGGCGGCCGGTGCCGCTCCTGACCTCGTTTCTGCTGAATCGGGCGGAACGCGCATAGCGGTTCCGATGACGCGCATCGACTTCTACATCGATGCCGACGACCGGTTGCACGTCGCCTGTCGCCTCGCCGCCAAGGCGCTCGCCCAGAAGCTGCGCGTCCTCGTCTACGCGCCGGACGGCGAAGTGGCGGCCGCCCTCGACCGGCTGATGTGGACCACTCCCGCGATCGGCTTCGTCCCGCACGTCATGGCCGAGCACCGCCTGGCCGCCGAGACTCCGGTCGTGATCGCGCGCGCCGACGGCGACTTCCCGCACGACGACGTGCTCCTCAACCTCGGGCGCGAATCCCCGCCCTCGTTCGCGCGCTTCCAGCGGCTGGTCGAGATCGTGTCGCGCGGCGAGGAGGACCGGCACGCGGCGCGGGAGCGGTACCGCTTCTACCGCGACCGGGGGTACGAGATTCACACCCACAGCCTGGCGGAGCGGGGGAAGGGATGAAGGATGAACAGGATCGCGCGGCGGGCCGCCCGCGGCGGCTTGCCATCCGCGGCCTGCTTCCTGCATCCTTCGCCCTCGGAACCATCCCTCTCCCGGCGCGCCTAGATGGCTGATCCAGACGTCCTCGGCAAGGCCGACGCGCTGCTCCAGCGCCACCGCGCCGCGCGCGCAGCGAAGTCGCCCGACCCGCCGGTCGATTTCCCGGTCCTGACCGACGTCGTTGAGGGCGCGGCCGCCGCGCAAGCGCCCGCCGCCGCGCCGCCGCCGCTGAGCGAAGCCGATCTCGAGAGGATCGAGCGCGACCTGCGCCTCGAGCTGCTGGGGCTGCTAGGGCCCGAGTTCGAGCGTCTCGTCGAATCCAAGGTCCACGAGCGCCTCGGCGCGAAGGTCGACGAGGTGCTGACGCTCACCCGCAAGGTGCTCGAGGCGGAGGTCCGCGCCGCAGTGCGCGACGCGGTCGCGCAGGTGATCGCCGACGAAGTGCGGCGGCTCCAGCGCGGCGGCGAGGCCGGCTGAGGCCGCCGCTCCGATATAATTTCTCCTGGCCGCGCGTTGAAGCGGACACTGCGCAAGCGCAGTGCCGCTCAACGCGCGGAATTCTTTGAGTGTGCCGACATGGAACTCGCGAAGAGCTTCGACCCGCGCGCCGTAGAGTCGCGCTGGTACGCCGAATGGGAGCGGCGCGGCTACTTTGCCGCGGGGCTCGACGCGGGGAAGCCCGCGTTCTCGATCCAGCTGCCGCCGCCGAACGTGACCGGCGTGCTGCACATGGGCCACGCGTTCAACCAGACGATCATGGACGCGCTCACGCGGTACCACCGCATGCGCGGGTTCAACACCCTCTGGCTCCCGGGCACCGACCACGCGGGGATCGCGACGCAGATCGTCGTGGAGCGCCAGCTCGAAGCCCAGGGCAGCTCGCGCGAGGGGCTCGGACGCGAGAAGTTCGTCGAGCAGGTCTGGACGTGGAAAGAGCAGTCGGGCTCGACGATCACCGAGCAGATGCGCCGGCTCGGCGCCTCCTGCGACTGGCGCCGCGAGTACTTCACGATGGAGCCGAAGCTCTCGCACGTCGTGACCGAGACGTTCGTCCGCCTCTACGAACAGGGCCTCGTCTACCGCGGCACGCGGCTGGTCAACTGGGATCCGGTGCTGCTCACCGCGGTGTCCGATCTCGAGGTCGAGAGCGAGGAGGAGGACGGCCAGCTGTGGCAGATCACCTACCCGTTCAAGGACGGACCGATCGGGGCCTTGCGCGGGCTCACCGTCGCGACCACGCGGCCGGAGACGATGCTCGGCGACGTCGCGGTCGCGGTGAATCCGGAGGACGAGCGCTATCGGCACCTGATCGGCAGGCACGTCGTGCTGCCGCTCGCGGAGCGCGAGCTGCCCGTGATCGCCGATGCCTACGTCGACCCGGCGTTCGGCACCGGCGCCCTCAAGATCACCCCCGCCCACGACTTCAACGACCATCAGGTCGGCCAGCGGCACGGCCTCGCGCCGCTCGCGATCTTCACCCTCGACGCGAAGATCAACCAGAACGGCCCGGCGAAGTACCGCGGCATGGACCGCTACGCCGCGCGGCAGGCGATCGTCGCGGACCTGAAGGCGGCGGGGCTCCTCGAGTCGGTGAAACCGCACCGGATGATGGTGCCGCGCTGCGGGCGCACCGGCGCGGTCGTCGAGCCGATGCTGACCGACCAGTGGTTCGTGGCGATGTCGCAGCCGGCCCCGGACGGGACGAACTTCCCGGGCAAGTCGGTCGCGCAGGTGGCGCTGGAGGCGGCCGAGCGCGGCGCGGTGAAGTTCTACCCGGAGAACTGGGTCAACACCTACAACCAGTGGCTCACCAACATCCAGGACTGGTGCATCTCGCGCCAGCTGTGGTGGGGCCACCAGATTCCGGCGTGGTACGACCCGGGCGGCCGGATCTTCGTCGCGCGCACTGAAGCCGAGGCCCGGGCGCAGGCGCGCGCCGCCGGCGCGGCGGGCGAGCTCGTTCGCGACCCCGACGTCCTCGACACCTGGTTCTCCTCGGCGCTCGTGTGCCACTCGACGCTCGGCTGGCCGGACCCGCAAGGCGAGGATCGGCAGGCCTACGAGCTCTACCTCCCCTCCTCGGTGCTCGTCACCGGGTACGAGATCATCTTCTTCTGGGTCGCGCGCATGATCATGATGACGACCCACTTCACCGGCCGCGTGCCGTTTCGCGACGTCTACATCCACGGGATCGTGCGCGACGCCGACGGCCGGAAGATGTCGAAGTCGGAAGGCAACACGATCGACCCGGTCGACCTGATCGACGGCATCGCGCTGGGAGCCCTGCTCGAGAAGCGCACGACCGGCCTGCGCAAGCCCGAGGATGCGCCGTCGATCCGCGAACGCACCAAGCGCGAGTTCCCCGACGGCATTCCGGCCTACGGCGCCGACGCGCTGCGGTTCACGATGGCCGCGTACGCCACGCTCGGCCGCAACGTCAACTTCGACTTCAAGCGCTGCGAGGGCTACCGCAACTTCTGCAACAAGCTCTGGAACGCGACGCGCTTCGTCTTGATGAACACCACCGGCAAGGACTGCGGGCTCGACGGCGCGCGGCCGGTCGAGCTTTCGTTCGTCGACCGCTGGATCGTGAGCCGGCTGCAGCGGACCGAGACCGAGGTCGAGCGGGCGTTCGCCGACTACCGCCTCGACAACGTCGCCAATGCGATCTACCACTTCGTCTGGGACGAGTACTGCGACTGGTACGTCGAGCTCGCCAAGGTCCAGCTGCAGAACGGCGGCGAGGCCGAGCAGCGCGGCACGCGCCGCACGCTCGTGCGCGTGCTCGAGACGGTGCTCCGCCTCGCGCATCCGGTGGTTCCGTTCATCACCGAGGAGCTCTGGCAGCGCATCGCGCCGCTTGCCGGGAAGACCGGGGACAGCATCGTGATCGCGCCCTATCCGAAGTCCGACGCCGCGCGGATCGACGCGACCGCGGAAGCGCAGGCGGCGGCGCTCATGGCGCTCACCAACGCCTGCCGCAACCTCCGCGGCGAGATGAACCTCGGGCCGGGCGAGCGCGTGCCGCTCCTCGCCGAAGGCGATCCGGCGGTCCTCGCGCCGATGTTCCCCTACATGCGGTTCCTCGCCCGGCTCTCCGAGGCGACCGTCGTCGCGCGCCTGCCCGATCTCGACGCGCCGGTGCAGGTGGTGGGCGACGCCCGCCTCATGCTCAAGATCGAGGTCGACGTCGGCGCCGAGGTCGCGCGCCTGGAAAAGGAGGCCGCGCGTCTGCGGGGTGAGATCGCGAAAGCCGAGGCGAAGCTCGCCAACCCGAGCTTCGTGGACCGCGCGAAGCCGGCGGTCGTGGCCCAGGAGCGCGAGCGGCTCGCCGGCTTCCGCGCGACGGCTGCGAAGGTGCTCGAGCAGCTCGCGCGGCTCAAAGGAAAGGCTTAGCCACGGTCCGTCGCGGCGCCGGCCGCGGGATAATCCCTCGGACCCCCATCCCCGTGGCCACTCGTTGATGCACCCCGCGCTGCGAGCGCTCAGGTTTCGCAGCTTCCGCGTCTTCTTCGTCGGGCAGGGCGTCTCCATCCTGGGGACCTGGATGCAGACGCTCGCGACGAGCTGGCTCGTCTACCGGCTCACCGGTTCGGCGTTCATGCTGGGGCTCACGGCGGCCGCGCTCCAGCTCCCGATGCTGTTCCTGTCGCCGATCGCCGGCGTCTGGGCGGACCGCCTGGACCGGCAGCGCCTGCTCATCTTCGTCCAATCGCTCGCCGCGATACAGGCGTTCGTCCTCGCCGCGCTCACCTTCACCGGCATCGTGCAGGTCTGGCACGTGATCGCGATCTCGGTTTTCCTCGGCATGGTCAACGCGGTCGAGACGCCCACCCGCCAGGCGTTCCTGCTGGAGATGGTCGAGACGAAGGCCGACCTGCCGAACGCGATCGCGTTGCAGTCGATGCTCTTCAACGGCGCGCGCTTCGTCGGCCCGACGATCGCCGGCGTGCTGCTCGCGGTCGCGGGCGAGGCCCCGCTCTTCCTGCTGAACGGCATCTCGTACCTGGCGGTCGTGTTCGCCTATCGGGCGATTCGGGTCGCGCCGCGGCCGAGGAGCGGCGCCCAGACCGCGCTCTGGGACGAGATTGCCTCGGGCTTTCGCTATGCGTTCGGGTCGCTCGCCACCCGGCGGCCGATCCTGCTGCTCGCGGCGCTCGCGCTCTTCACCGCGCCCTGGCAGTCGCTCATGCCGATCTATGCTGCCGAGCGCCTCGACGGCGATTCCAGCACGCTCGGGCTGCTGATCGGCGCCGTGGGCGTCGGCGCGTTCACCGCGACCGCGTTCCTCGCCTTGCGGGCCACCGTCCGGGGCCTCGGCCGCGTCATCGCGGCGGCGAGCATCATGGCCGCGGTCGCGCTCACCGGCTTCGCCCTCTCGAGCGCGCTGTGGCTGTCGCTCCCGCTGCTCGCGGTCTTCGGTTTCGGGCTGGTCGCCGCGGTGGCGTCGACGAACACGATCCTGCAGACGGTCGCCGACGAGGACAAGCGCGGCCGGATCATCAGCATCTACGTCACGACCTTCCTCGGCGTCGCGCCGGTCTCGAACTTCGTGGCCGGGACGATCGCCGAGGCGGTCGGCGCGCACTGGACGATCTTCGGGTGCGGCCTGGCGCTCGCCGCGGCCGCCGGCTGGTTCGCCTGGAACCTGCCGAGCTGGCGCGCCGCGGTGCGGCCGATCTACGCGCAGCAGGGCATCATCCCGCCGCGCGAGTGAACGATCGGCGCGCGGAACGGTCGATGGCTCAATGCGCCGTCGCGGATCAACTCACCGGCGGTGAGCCGAATGTGGCGGAAAGATGGCGACCGATGGGCGCGATCCTGACCGCTGCTCGGCCGCCCGGCCGGGAGCTACTTCTTCTTCTCCGACCGCGAACCGCGCCTGATATCCTGGCCGTGAGCCCGTTTGTAAGTCTGAATGTCCTTGAACCGGCCCTTGCTGTCGCGCACGGCGTAGAGCTTCGTTCCCGAGACGCTGCGGTGCGTGGTCCTTTTCGTCGCCATGGAGCCTCCCTCGGCAGTGAGCGGCACGGGCGCCGCGTGGAAGATCGTACGGACAACGCTCGCCGCATTCAAGAGCCCGCGTCGACGCGGTGCTATAGTCGCCGGCGCATGAACACCCGCCGCCGCCGCCGCCGCCGCGCGCCCCGCGCATGAGCCGCAGGATCGCCATCGTCGAGGACGACGCCGCGATCCGCGAGAACGTCGCCGACACGCTCCGCCGCCAGGGCTACGAGGTCGCATCCTACGCGGATCGGCCGCAGGCGCTCGCCGCGCTCAAGAGCCGGCTGCCCGATCTCGCGATCGTCGACATCGGCCTCGGGGCCGACGTCGACGGCGGGTTCACGCTGGTGCGCGAGCTGCGCGCGATGTCGGAGCAGCTCCCCATCATCTTCCTCACCGCCCGGGACAGCGATTTCGACCTCGTCGCGGGCCTGCGCCTCGGCGCCGACGACTACCTCACCAAGAACATCAGCATGCCGCACCTGCTCGCGCGCATCGCGGCGCTCTTCCGGCGGATCGACGTCATGCGCTCGCCGCCCAAGGTCGAGGAGACGATGGACCGCGGACCGCTCCGGCTCGACCTCAAGCGGATGACCGCCTCCTGGCGCGACCAGGCGGTCGATCTGACGCTCACCGAGTTCTGGATGGTGCACGCGCTCGCGAAGTACCCCGGCCACGTCAAGAACCGCGACAGCCTGATGTCGGACGCGAACCTCGTCGTCGACGACGCGACGGTCACCTCGCACATCAAGCGCATCCGCAAGAAGTTCGTCGCGGTCGACCCCGCCTTCGATGCCATCGACACCGTCTACGGCATGGGGTACCGCTGGCTCGCGGGCTGAGCGCGCGGCGGACGCGCGCGCGCCCGCGGCGCGCCGGGCGCGGTTGTCGATCCGCGCCAAGGTCGTGCTCGTGTCGGCGGTGCTCGCCGCGATCCCGTTCGTCGGCTACGGCTACGTGCGGGAGATGGAGAACATCCTGCGCAGCGCGCAGGAGCAGCGGGTGATCGCCACCGCGCGCGCGGTCGCCACCGCGCTCCACGACCGGCCGCGGCTGCTCGAGTTCAGCGTCGACGACGACGGCACGCGCCGCCGGCCGGGCGCCCGCGCCGCGACGCGGGAGATCGAGCTGATCCTCACCGGACTGCGGCGCGCGAGCTCGCGCATCTTCGTGATCGACCAGCAGCGCCGCCTGCTCGCGATCGCCGGCAGCCTCCGCCAGGAGACGCCCGCCACCCCCGAGCCGGGGGGGGTGTGGGGCTGGGTGCAGACGAAGATGCTGCGTCCGCTCTGGGCACAGCTGCTCGAGCGCCCGCCGGAGGACTTCGACGACGCGATTCCCGAGGACCTGCTCTCGGGCGGTCGCGAGGTCGATGCCGCGCTCTCCGGCGTCCCCGCCTCGCGCTGGCGGGCGACGCCCGACGGCCGCGCGGTCGTCCTGGGCGCCGGGCACCCGATCTGGAGCGGCACCGAGGTGATCGGCGCGGTGGTCGTCGAGGAGACGACGAACAGCGTGCTCACGCTCCGCAACCGCGTCTTCGAGCAGCTGCTCACCGTGACCCTCGTCGTCTTCGTCCTCGGCGCGGGAACGCTCCTCCTCTTCGCCACGCGGCTGTCGCGGCGGCTGCGGCGGCTGCGCGACGAGGCCGAGCAGGCGATCGACGCGCGCGGCCGGGTGCGGCGCGCTTTCCAGGAGAGCGGCGACGGCGACGAGATCGGCGATCTCTCGCGCAGCTTCGCGACGGCGGTCGACCGGCTCGCCGAGTACAACGAGTATCTCGAGCGCATGGCCGATCGCCTCTCGCACGAGCTGCGCACCCCGATCGCGGTCGTGGGCTCCTCGCTCGACAACCTCCGCACCCGTGCCCTGCCGCAGGACGCCGACGTCTACATCGCGCGGGCGGAGGACGGCGTGCGGCGCCTGAACGCGATCCTCACGAGCATGAGCGAGGCCACGCGGCTCGAGCAGACGCTGCGCGCCACCGAGCGCGAGCGCTTCGATCTGGGGCGGGTGGTGTCCGGCTGCATCGCCGGTTACACGGCGGCGTTTCCGCAGCACCGCTTCGAGCTCCGGCTGCCCGAGCGGCGCGTCGAGCTCGACGGCGCGCCGGACCTCCTCGCGCAGCTCCTCGACAAGCTGGTCGAGAACGCGATGGACTTCACCGCGCCGGGCGAGCCGATCGAGGTCGCGGTCGGGGCGGACGCCGCCGCTGCGCGGGTGTCGGTGTCGAACGTCGGGCCGCTCCTTCCGGAGGCGATGGCCGACCGGCTGTTCGAGTCCATGGTCTCGGTGCGGTCTCCGGCGGCTAAGGCGCAAGCCGCCGGACGCGCACGGAGCGAGCCACACCTCGGTCTTGGGCTCTTCATCGTCCGGCTGATCGCCGAGTTCCACCGTGGCACCGTGCGGGCGCGCAACCGCGCCGACGGGCGCGGCGTGATCGTCGAGGTGAGCTTCCCGCTAGCCGCGGCCGGGCTCTAGCGTCACCATCCGAACTGCGCGCAAAACGCCTGCATCGCTACGACCGCCTCGGCGCGCGGATAGAACCGATCGGCCCGCGCGAGGCGCGCCCGGTCGCGCAGCCCCTGCTCGCCGCCGAGACACACGATGGCCAGGTTGAGCATCAGGTCGCGGCGGACGTGCTCGATCGCGGTCATCGGGTCGGTGCCCGGCCGATCCAGGTCGAGCAGCAGGAACCGGTACTGCAACAGCTCTTCGAAGCCGCCGATCTCGTCGAGGTCGGTGGTGGCCACCATCTCCCACCCTTCGGGCAGCGCCGCGCGCAGCTCGCGCTCGAGCGCCCGGTCCTCCGAGAGCAGGATGAAGCGCCGGCGCAGCCGCGATGCGATGGTGGGCGCGGCCACCTAACCCTCACCCCCAACCCCTCTCCCGCTCGCGCGGGAGAGGGGAGCGAGCTCGATCGGCGCGCCGGGCGAGCGCTGGCGCAGGTACAGGGTCGCGTTCAGCTTCATCCCGCCGGCGACGCGCGGGCGGCCGTGCTCGATCGGCGCCGCGAGCTCCTCGTGCCAGGAAGCGACTGCCGCCCGCTCCGCCCTGCGTACGCGCGACGGGCGCGCCGCCCAGCCCAGGGTCGCGCGCAGCGCTGCGCGGAAGGCGGCCCGCAGCGCTCGCTCGGGCGGCGGCGCGGCGTGGTCCGCCCAATCGGTCAGCGCGAGATCGAGCGCCCCGCGCAGCGCGCGCCGGAAGCCCGGGCTCGGCGCTGCCACGCAGGCGCTGAACCGGTCCCGCGGGAAGCGCAGCAGAAAGCTCGACGCGACGACCGCGCACCGGCCGATCGTCGCCGCGCCGCTGCCGGCGATCTTGCGGCCGCCGAGCCACAGGTCTTCCGCGTGCCGCTCCACCGGCAGCCCGAACGCGGCGAACGTCGCGACCGCCGGCGCGAGCGCCCACGCGTACCACTGCTCGGGGCGCCGCGGCGCCAGCGCGAGCGGCGCGACCAGCGCATACGAGAGCTGGTGCTCGTCGACCCACACGACTCCGCCGCCGAGCGGCCGGCGGACGACCGGAACGTCGAGCCCCTCCGCGATCTCGCAGCGACCCTGGCTCTGGCCGAGGCAGACGTGCCGCGCGACCCGACCCCAGACCACCATCGGCGCAGCGTCCCGAGCCTGCGCTTCCGCGAGGCCCGCATAAGTGGCGTGAAAGCCGATCGGCGCGACCCGGCCGAGGTCGATCCAGCGCGCACCGCGGAGCCCGTTCACCGTCTCGCGCTCAGCCCTTGTCCCCGGTCGAGAACCGCTCGTAGTAGAAGTCGCGCCGGTTCAGCTCGTCGAGGCCGGCGGCGCGCTCCTTCACGCCCTGCTCGATGATCGCGGCGAGCGCCGCGCCCTGCTCGGCATCGAGGATGTGGATGTATTGGAAGAGCTCCTCGTCCACGACCAGGCAATGCTCGGCGACGCCGGTCGGACGCTCCAGGTAGAGCAGCCACGCGCGGCAGTCGGCATCCTCGGGATCGAGCGGCGAGAGCACGCACTTCCCGAGCCACGCGAGCCGCGCGGCCTGGTTGAACTGGCGCAGATCGAGCTTCTTGCCGCGTTTGTACTTGGCGAGCTGGTTGCGGAGCGCGCCGAGGTCGGTGATTTCGACGCGCTTCACGGCTCGCCTTCAGATGAAGAGGCTCACGTCCGCGTCCTTCGCCATCGGCAGGAAGGTCGCCGCGCCGACGTAGTCCTTCACCTCCGGCATGAAGTCGTCGCGCGAGTAGCCGAAGAGATCGACCGTCATCTGGCAGCCGATCAGGTTCACGCCCGCCTCGACGCAGACGCCGCGGAGCTCGGCGATATCGGCGACGCCCTTGTTCTTGATCGTCTTCTTCATCATCGCCGTGGCGAACGCCTCGAAGCCCGGCACGAGCGACTGCATGGCGTTGGGGATGGGCCAGCGGATCGACTTGAACCACTCGGGGCCGAACGGCATCTTCATCGGCATCGCCGGGTTGCCGAGCGGGCTCACCTGCAGGCCGGACAGGTCCTTCTTCAGGAGCTCGAGGCCATAGAAGGTGAAAAACGCGTTGACCTCCCAGCCCAGCGCCGCGGCGGTCGACGACAGGATGAAGGGCGGGTACGCCCAGTCGAGTGTGCCCTTGGTCACGATGAGCGTCATCGAGGGGGTCTTCGCGGCCTTCATCGCCGCGAGCTTCTCCTCGAGCTTCCGGTCGAGGACTTCGTCGAGCCGCTGCCTGATGAGGTCGTCGATCAGGCCGGTGTCGGGTGCTGCGCCCATGGAATCGCCTCCTTTCCCATCCGCCCGTCTTGGAGACCTGCTAATCCAACGGAACGGCTGCGCGCGTTTTGACGAACTTGCTCATGAGACCAACAGGGCCGCGCCAGGTTCGGCATGGTCAGCGGCCCGCCCTCACCGGCTCCCCCCGGAGCTGGCGCCGAACCCTCGCCACATCGCGCCTGGCGAGCGCGAACGGGAAGGACAGGATGTCGGTCGGATGCGAGTCGCCGTAGGGACGGTTGCAGGCCGAGACCTCGGTGTCGCTCTTGCCGGGGCACCCGGAGGTGCGGAACGGCTTGCCCGAGGCGATGACCCGCTCGAGGTCGTCCTCCGCGATCCCGAAGTCGATGACCCGCCCGGCCGCGTCGAAAGCCATGTCCGCGACGCGGCCACCGCGGTAGTCGATGAGGAACCGCGCGAGCTGGATCCGGCGCCACTGCCCGCGGTCGACCGCGGGCCAATCCTCCATGAGCGACCCCCGCTCGGGATAGAAGGCGAACAGGTGATTGTGGCCGCCGAGGTCCTTGATCCGCTGCGCGACCTCGAGAATCTCGCGCTCGGTCTCGCCCAGCCCGGCGATGAGGTGCGCGCCGAAACGCTCGCGCCCGAACACCTCGGCCGCCCATTCGATCGCGCGCCAATAGTGCTCGTACTTGTGCGGGCTGTCGACGCCCTTGCCGCGCGTGCGATCGAAGATCTCGGGCGTCACGGCGTCGAGCGCTACGGTGAAGATCTCCGCGCCCATCTCCCGCATGCGCTCGAGGTCGGGTTTCTCGAGCGTCGTGGGGTTGGACAGGATCGACACCGGGATCTCCGGCAGCTCGCGGACCCACTGCTCGAGCAGGACGAAGGTATCGTCGTTCGAGCGCGGGTGCGTGATCATCGAGATGCACATCCGCTCGAACTGCCCCTTGTCCTCGCCCGCCTTGACGCGCGCGATCACCTCGTCGTAACGCGCGGTCGGCCAGTCGACGCGGATGAAGTTGCGGTCGGCGTAGTCGCGCGCCTCCTCCCGATGGCGCGCGAGCCCGCAGTACGCGCAGTTCGCGCGGCAGCCTTCCGGATAGGTCACGAGGAGGTTCAGGCAGTGGGTGCACGCGGTCCGGTGCATCCGCCCGGGGACGAGCCCGAGCGTGATCGCCGCCGCCGTGCTCATCTGCACGTACTCTGGCGAGCGCATCTGCGGCGTCTTGACGTGGTAGTCCGGCCGGTAGAACCGGATCGGCTGGACGTTCTCCGGCACCGCGCTCATCGGCGCACCCTCATTTCTGCTCGTCGGCCTGCTTGCGCCGCTCGTCGGCCGACTTCTGCAGCACCTCGCCCGTCGCCTTCGCCTTGTCCATCGCCTGGCGCTGGCTCTTGACGATGTCCGGCGGCGGCTCCTTCGGTTTGCTGTCGCACGCGGCGAGTCCCGCGATCGCCAGCGCCAGCCAGATCCAGCTACGCGTCATCGCCGTCTCCTAGAGCTCGAGACTGTCCTTGACCGCGGCGATCCCCGCCGCCGCGCAGACATCGTCTTCCTTGCCGCCGGGCGCGCCGGACACGCCGATTCCGCCGAGCAGCGACCCCGCCGCCTCGATCATCAATCCCCCGCCGACCGCGACCACGCCGGGCCGCTGGCGGACGCCGCTCTGCGGGCGGCCGGCCTGCGTCGCCTCGGCGAGCGCGGTCGTGTCGGTGCGAAAACTCACCGCGGTCCAGGCTTTGCCGGTCGCGGTCTCGGGCGTATGCGGACCGGCAAAGCGGTCGCGCAGCAGCACCTGGACGACGCCCATGCGATCGACGACCGCCACCGCCACCTGGAAGCCGTTCGCCCGGCATCGCGCGAGCGCGGCCTGGGCGGCCTTCAGGGCGGTCTCGGGCGTGAGGACGCGCACGTTGAACGTCGCGTCCTGCGCCGGGGCGCCGGCGGCGGCCAGGCCGAACGCCGCAGCGACAACGCGCAGGGTCTTCTTCATCTGATCCTCCGGGCGCTCAAGCGGCGAACCCGAGCTCAAGCGCCGCGTCGAAGTACTCGGGGAACGCGATCCAACCGCGGCGGTAGGTCGCATCCGCGCCCGCCGCGGACCGCCGCCGCTCGCGCGCGAGCCAGCGCCGGCGTTCGACCGCGCGCGCGAGCGCGGGTTCGAACTGGTCGCGGACCTCCGCGGCGTAGTCGGCGAGCGCGTCCGCCCGGCCGGCGAGAAAGCGCCCGGCGGCGAGGCCCGCCGCTTCGCCCGAGATCACTGCGGCCGCGATCCCGGCACCGGTGATCGGATGCGCCAGGCCGGCCGCGTCGCCGACGAAGAGCACGTTGCCGACGACGAGCTCGCCCCGCAACCCGCCGACGGGGATGGGGCCACCGGTGCGGCGGAGAATGTCCCGGCGGACCAGCCCCTGCGCCGCGAGCCGCGCGTGCAATGCGTCGAGCGGCCCCTTCAGATCGGGCGCGACGCGCGAGTCCATTCCGACGCCGAGGTTCGCCACCCTCCCCTTCGGAAACAGCCAGGCGTAGCCGCCCGGATAGTCCGCGGACAGAAAGATGTCGGTATGGCCGTGCCGGCGGAGGAGCGGCACCGCGTACTGCCGGCTGTCCACCGTGTCCAGCGCCGCGAGCCCGAGCGCCGCGCCGACCCGCGACCGCGGCCCGTCGGCGGCAAGCAGCACGCCGTAATGGATTTCCCGCGTCGATCCGTCGCGCCGCAGGGTCGCGATCGATCGCGCGGGGTCGACGCCGTCGAGCGTCGTCCCGAGCAGCAGCTCCGCGCCGGTCTCCCGCGCCATCTGCGCGAGCGCCTGATCGAACTTCGCGCGATCGATCATGATCCCGGGGAAATTCGAGACCATCTTCGCGCCCGACGGCAGGAGCGTGGTCATCCCTTCGACGCGCTGCCGGAGGACGCCGGCGCCCAGCGCGTAGCTGCCCATCGGCAGCGGGACGAACTCCGCGCATTGCACCGGCACGCCGACTTCCCTGCGCCGGTCGACCGCGATCACGCTCGCGCCCGCCTCGGCAGCGGTGCGCGCCGCGCAGGCGCCGCCGGGACCGAGGCCCGCGACCAGCACGTCGACCCTGGTCGTCACGCTGCGTTCTCCTCCGGCAGGCCGACCCAAGCCGGCGTGTCGATCTCCGCGAGCGCCGCTCGGTACCGCTCGAGTTCGGGCGAGCCGAGCTCGCCGGGCTGGATGCGCGCATCGAACGCGGCGCCGAGCGCGTCTACGAAGGCCGCGTAGATCCGCTCGCGCGAAGGCAGCGGCGACACCAGCTCGCGCAGGTTCACGACCGACCGCCGCGCGCCGCCGACGAGGTCCGGCGTGACCCGCGCCGCGGTCGCAGCGAGCGTCCGCAGCATCCGCTCGACGTCGAAGTCGATCAGCAGCGTGCCCTGGTAGAGCAGCGCGTCGCCCTCCAGCGCGCCGCCGGTGCCGGAGATCTTCCGGCCGCCCACCACGATGTCGGTCGGCGGGCGATGCTCGGCCGGCACGCCGAGGGCGCGGATCGCGGCCGCCCCGGCCTCGCAGATGAGGCGCGAGATCGCCGGCATCTCCGCGCTCACCGCCTCGTCGCGTCCGATGTAGAGCTCCCAGCCGAGCACGCCGTCGTCCATGTAGATCGCGCCGCCGCCGGTGAGCCGGCGCTGGACCGCGATGCCGGCGCTCGCGCAAAAGCCGAGATCGAGCTCGCGGGCCGGATCCTGGTGGTGCCCGATCAGCGCCGACGGCGTGAACCGGAGGAACCGCAGGGTGCTCGGGGCCTCGCGCGCCTGCCGCGCCTCGAGCAGCGCGCGGTTGAGCGCGAGGTTCTCCGCCGGCGGCCGCAGGCCGGTGTCGATCCAGCGCCAGGCCCGGAGGCTCATCCCTCAGCCCGCCACGACGGGGATGCGCGCCAGCGCGCCCACGGCGCGCGGCCGCGCGCGCTCCCGCCGCAGGAAGTCGGCCACGTCCACTGCAGCGCCGTTGTCCGGCGCGAGACCGAGGAGCGCATCGTCGATCGCGATCGAGCAGCACGCGGGCGAGACGCGCACCTCGCGCCCGAGCCGCACGGCGAGCTCCACCGTGCCGTCGCTCGGATGCGCGATGCCGTTCAGGCCCGCCATCACCGCGTAGGCGTCGATCTCGACCTTGACGCGCCCCGGCGGGCGGGCGCAGCCGAGCAGGAGCGGCAGGCCGGGGAGCCGCTCGCGCGCCGCCAGAAAGACGCGCCCCACCTCGCGGGCGGGCGGGATCGCGAACGCCCGGTGCGCCGGCGCGTAGAACGGCATGACGACCACCAGCACGAGCGCCGCGGGACGGTGGCGCGCGACGATCTCGAGCGCGGCCCACTCCCCGAGCAGGCGCCCGTAGTGGAGCCCGACGACGATGTGCGGCACGACCCGGAGCCGGGTCTCGGTGAGATACTGGAGCGAGCGCTCGAAGTCGGCGACCGGGCGGCGCAGGTGGTAGACCTGCTGCACCGTGTCCTGCGCGCCGATGATGTCGAGCATCGCCGCGTCGACGCCCGACGCCGCGATCCGCCCGGCCGTCTCGCGCGTGACGAGCGCGGTGTGCATCGCGATGCGAAACGCCGGGAACGCGTCCTTGATCCGCCGGATCGTCGGATAGAACGCCCCGTACTCGACCTCGTCGCGATGGTTGGACCCGCCGGTGAGGAGCATGCCATGCGCGCCGCGCTCGATCGCCTCGTTCACGACCCGCCACAGCGCCGCGGGCGTGGGCGCCGGGAGCATCGGCTCGAGGATCTTCGCCCGGCAGTGGTCGCATTGTAGCTTGCACGCGCCGCCGGTCACCGAGACCGCCGGCCAGGCGCCGCTGCCCCGCGGCTCGAGCTCGCTCGAGGCGAACGACTTGAAGGTCGGGACGTGGAACCTGATGGCCTCGCGCGCGCCGCCGCGGGCCTGCATGGCGGCGACGAGCGCGTCGTCGTACTGCCCGACCTCGAGGGCGTCGACCGCGTCGAGGATCTGGCGCCAGCTGGTCATCTCCCCCTCACGGACAGCCCGCAAACCCGTCCGCCTGCATCTTGGCTTCGAACGCCGGCCGGACGCCAGAGCCGGTGACGAGGCTCGCCGAGTCGGCGTCCCAGTTGGCCGGCTTCACCTTGATCAACCAGCCCGCGCCGTAGGGATCGGCGTTGATGCCCTTGGCGTTGCCGGCAAGCGCGTCGTTCACGGCGATCACCTCGCCGCCCACCGGGGCCTTGACCGGCCCCACCCATTTCCCGGACTCCACCGTGGCGAGCGACTTGTTGAGGTCGACCGCGCGACCCACTTTCTTCGGCGTGTAGGCGACGATCTCGCCCGCGAGGGCGCAGGCATAGGCGGTCATGCCGACGGTGACGGTGCCGTCGGCCTCGCGCCGCGCCCAGACGTTGTTCTCGACGTTGTAGTACAGGTCGTCGGGGAGATTGCAGTTCTTCACCGCTGCCATGTCGCGCTCCTGGTCGCCCGTCGTCGGATTCCGTGCCGCAGCCTCGCCCCCGAATCGCGCCCGGTCAAAAGAACAGCACCTTGTCACAGGTCAGGATCATGTCGGCGAGCGCGCCGCCGGAGGAGAGCTCGTCGATCTCGGGCACGAGGTGGTCGACCTCGAGATCGTAGCCCGGCAGCGCCGGCCGGCACGCGTGGAGCTTGACCCCCGCCTGCTTCGCCTCGCGCATGAAATCGATGATCGGCTTGCCGCCCTCCATCGCCGCGAGCTTCTCGGCCACGCCCCGCTGCACGAGCCGGACGCCCTCCATGGTGAAGAAGATCGTCACGTCGGCGTCCATCGAGGCGAGCAGCGCCCCGATGTAGAACGGCGTCGCGCAGCGGTGCGGCGTCGACGGTCCGCTGGTCATGACGATGACGACGGTCTGCGCTTCGTGGTCGAGGTAGGCCGGCGCCGCCACGCGTCAATCCCTCCTCATGCGAGCCGCTTGCACTCGAGCTCGTCCGCGCGGCAGCGGCTGCGAAACCCGCGCTCGGCGCGCGCGCCGGTCACGAGGTCCGCGAGCGCCTCCGCGAGCGGGCGCGTCGGCCGCACGCTCGCGATCCAGTGCGCGTACGGGTCGCGATTCAGCAGCGCCGGGTCGGCGAGCACCGCCGCGTTGCCGGCCTCGATCACGCAGTCGAACGGGTTCGGCACCGGCCCCGCCCACTTCCCCGTCTCCACGGTGGCGACCGGCTTGCCCTTGGGGCGAGCGCTTCCGGGCTTGCGCACGCGCACGTGCAGCACCTTGCCGGCGATGGTCTGCGCGATGTCGGTCATCCCCACCGTCACCGTCCCGTCGGCCTCGGGTCTCACCCAGATCTGGAACTCGCCGTCGTAGTAGAGCTCGGGGCGGAACTCGCAGCCGTGGATGCGCATTCGCGGGGACGGGGCAGGCGCGGGAAGCGCGAAGTGTACCGTCCCGCTCGCGTCGTCCGCGTGCCGCCCACTAGATCGCGCCCTTGTCGTGCAGCAGGTCGATCGAGTCGCTCACGTTCTCGTGCAGCGCCACCTTCCGCGCCGAGAGGCCGAGCGCGATCCCGAGCAGCTGGGTGAAGTAGACGATCTTGACGCCGGTCTTGATGCCGAACACCTGCTCGGCGCGGATCTGATGCATCTCGAGGCCGGAATGGCAGGTCGGGCATTCGGTCGCGATGATCTCCGCGCCGCATTCCTCGGCGGCCTGCAGGAGGTTCAGCACGAGCTGGGTCGAGGTGTCCGAGTCGGACAGCGTGTGCGCGCCGCCGCAGCAGGCGGTCTTGAGCGGGAAGTCGACGTTCACCGCGCCCGCCGCGGCGAGGAGGTCGTCCATGAAGTGCGGCTTGTGCGTCGACTCCGAGCCCGGGCCCTGGTCCTTCTCGGGGAAGATCTGCCGCGGCCGCGTGTACATGCAGCCGTAATAGTTGGCGATCCTGACCCCGTTCAGCGAGCGCTTGATGCGCGTCTTGATGCCCTCGGGTCCGAGCTCCTCCATGAGCCACTCCAGGAGATGGAGCGTCCGGACCTCGCCGTTGTAGACCGGATCATCGGCCTTCCGGGCGAGCTCCTGGACGGTCTGCATCGTGCCGGCGTCGGTCGCGCACTCGTACTCGGCTTTCTTGAGGTTGTGGTAGCAGCCGTTGCACGGCGCCATCACGGTGTCACAGCCCATCTTCTCCGCGGCGATCGCCATGTTGCGCGCCGACATGTAGGTCTGGAGCATCGGGTGGATGTTCTTCACCTCCATCGCGCCGCAGCAGTTCCAGTCCTCGAGCTCGGTCATCTCGAGCCCGAGCGCCTTCACGAGCGCGCGCGTCGAGCGGTCGTACGGCCCGCCCGAGCCTTCGAGCGCGCAGCCGGGGTAGTAGGCGACTTTGGGCATGCTCGGCTTAAACCTTCACCGCAAAGAGGCAAAGAACGCAAAGGATCACAAAGAAGATTCCGTGAAGGCCCATCTTCGCGAACTCTGCGGCTCTTTGCGTCTTCGCGTTGATCTTTTTCATCGGTGGGCGAGTCGCCGCTGCTCCGCGACGTATTCGCGCAGCACCTCGCCGGTGCGGCCCCAGGACCGCGTGCGCGGCTTGAAGAGGAGCGCCCAGCCCATCTTCAGGCCCTGCACGAGCGGCGCGCGCGCGAGGAACGCGCCGATCCGGCCGTGCCGGAGCAGGTCCAGATGGCTCATCCGGCGGAGCAGCGCGCCGAGCCAGCCCCGCTTGAGCAGCGCCCACACGTCCTGCTTCGTCGTCCTCAGGAAATTGAACACCACCTCGCCGTCCTCGATCCGCCCGCGCTCGAGGCACTGGCGGGTGAACTCCTCGTCGAACAGCGTGGACGCCGACTTCGGCGCGTGGCCCTCGGTCTCGAGCCAGTGCTGGAGCGCCTTCATGACGCCCTCGGGCCGGACGTCCTTCGGGCAGATGTTCGTGCACTTGTGGCACGAGACGCACTGCCAGATGATGTCCTTGTCCTTCAGCAGCTCGGCCTTGTAGCCGAGGTTGACGAGATAGATCCAGTAGCGCGGGTTGAAGTCGGTGTTGATCGCGTACACCGTGCACGCGTTCGTGCACGAGCCGCACTGCCAGCAGCGATGGACGTACTCGCCGCCGGGATAGGACTGGATGACCTTGTCGAAGTCCGCGTCGTAATCGGTCCAGGTGCGCGGCGCGATCATCGTGTTCCAGTGGCCGGACACGTCGATCCCGTCGACCACGAGCTGCTCCGCGACCAGCAGGTCCTGCGGGTCGATCAGCGATTTCTCATGGATCGGCACGGCGCGCCTCGCGCAGGATGCGGTCGATGCCGAGCAGGCCGGTGATCGCCTCGGCGGGGTGCGCCGCGCGCTGGAAGTCCGAGCCGAGGACGCCGCCGGTCATCGAGCGGAAGTAATGCCCGTACGCTGCGGCGAGCACGAGATCGGCCCAGAAGTGGAGATCCCGGTAGATCCCCTGCGCGGACACGCGCTCGAGGAGCCAGCGCCGCGCGGCTTCGTAGGTGCCCGCGCGGTTGTCGAGGGCGAGCTCGCGGGCGCTCTCGCCGCCGTGCGCGAGCTCGCGTAGCGCCCCGCTCATCGTCGCCCGATCCCACACCCAACGCGTCATCAAGGGGATGCCGACCGGGTCGCAGAAGTGCAGCACCTCGGCGGCGAGATCGTGCGCGGCGCGACGGAGTCTCGCCGCCGCCTGTCGCGCCTCCCGGCGCTCCCCCGCGCCGACGGGCGTCGCGGTGATCACCGCAGCGAGCCGCTCCTCGAGCGGCAGCGCGTCGTCGCCGAGGCGCCCGACCACGGCGGCGAACTGCGCATCGCCGGCGAGGTGGCCGAGCTTGCGACGCGCGCCGAAGACGAGATCGATGATCCGGACGAGATTCCCCTGCTCCAGCGCGACCGTGAGGCGGCGCTGCTTCTCCCCGAGGGCGTCGAGCCAAGCTTCGACGCCTTCGCCGTCCTCGGCCGCCGCGAGCAGCGCCTTGAAATGCCGCTCGAACAGGCTCGCGCTGAATTGAACCGCGAGCGGCGCCGGCTCGACCGGCCCACGCCGCGCCGGCGCGCTAGGCGGCTTTTCTCTCGCCCAGAGCATTCAGATCCCCGACGGCCCGCATCGCCATCGCCAGCCCGTGCGAGATGCAGGTATCGATGTCCTCGGGGCCGAGCGCCGACCCGCCGACGTAGATCCCCCGCCGCGTGCTGGCGAACGAGCTCGTGTAGTGCTCGCCCTTTTCCAGGAAACCGTGCTTCTCCAGCTCGACGCCGAAGACGCGTGCGATCTCCGGGTTGAGCTCGTTCGGGTCCATCCCGATCGCGTGCACGACGAGATCGAACGGGATCACGATCGGCCGCTTGACCAGCGTGTCCTCGCCCTTCACGAGCAGGCGCTTGTCCGGGCCCATCGTCACCTCGGCGATGCGCGCCTTGACGAACTTGGTCCGGAACTCCTCCTGCGAGCGCCAGTAGAACTTGTCCTCGTACAGGCCGAACGTCCGGATGTCCATGTAGTAGATGTACACGTCGGTCGCGGGCGAGAGCTCCCGGATCTCGATCGCGAGGTTGGTCGACACCGTGCAGCAGATCTTCGAGCACCACTCGCGCCCAATCTGGCGATCGCGTGAGCCCACGCAGAGCAGGATCGCGACCCGTTCCGGCGTCCGGCCGTCCGAGGGGCACGCGATTTTCCCGGCGGCCACCATCTGCTCGACCTGGGTCGTGGTGACCACGTCCTCGAACGTGCCGAAGCCCCATTCGGGCTTGTTGACCGCGTCGAAGTGCGTGAAGCCGGTGGCGAGGATGATCGCGCCCGCCTCGACGCTTGCGCCGTTCGAGAGCGTCGCGACGAAGCGCCCGTGGTCGCCCTCGACCCCGGCGACCTTGCAGCCCCTGTGGACGGTGGCGAGCGTGGAGTCTTCGACCCGCTTGACCATCCGTCCGATCGCGTCCTTCGCCCACTCCCCGGAGGGCACGAGCTTCGCGTAGCCGGAAAGGATCGGCGCGCCGCCGAGCAGCTGCTCCTTCTCCACGAGCACGGCGCGCCGCCCGATCGAGGCGACGGCGTGCGCGGCCGAGAGTCCCGTCGGCCCGCCACCGACGATCAGGATGGCGTCGCTCATCGCCGGCCTCGGTCGCCGCTCAGGCCGCCCGCGACATCGAGTCGGCGAGCCGCGGATCGTAGAGGTACTCGATCCTGCCGGCCTTGACCGCCTGGAGGTACTCCTCGAAGCGCTGCTTCGACTCGGCCCACGAGAGCCCCATTTTCTCGACCACCTCCTCGCACGGGCTCGAGTGCCACTGCAGCTGCACGATCTTGAACGGATCGGCGCCGCAGGCGAGCGCCGCGAACTGGATGTCGGCCATGATCGGCACCGAGTACTGCTGGGCGTGCGCCCGGCCGATCCATTGGTTCTTGTCCATGGTGGTCACGCAGCCGGTGTCGATGCCCAGCATCAGGTCGGCATTCGCCTCCTCGCGCGCAACCTTGATCTTGCGGTCGATCGTGAACGAGCGGGTGAACTCGCGCTCGCTGATGATGTGGCGGAAGCCGAAGCCGCAGCAGTCGTACCAGGTCGAGTAGTCGATCACCTGTGCGCCGAGCGCCTGCGCGACGCCGGTGCCGGTCGCGGCGCGGTGGCCGCCGAGCACCTCCGGATCGTAGATCGCGTCCTCGTGCACCATCTTGTTGTAGTGGCAGGCCATGTGCACCGTGACACGGAGCTTCGACACGTCGATCTTCTGCAGCTTGGAGGCGATCGCGTTGCGCATGACGTGCACCCATTCGGAGTAGTGCACGACCTCCTCGGGAATGACGAGCTTCCCGTCGACGAGCCGGCCGAGCTTGCCGAGGATCTTCTTCACCCGCTCGCGCAGCTCCGGGCGCTCGATCAGGTACTTGCGGATCTCCTTGTAGTTGCCGAACGAGGTCGCGCAGTGCACGAGCGGGAAGAAGTGGCCGGGCCGGTGGCCGAGCTTCGCGCCCGAGACGTAAGCCTGGTGGAAGTTGCGCAGGAACACCGCCGCGAGCGACTCCACGTTGCCGATGCCAGAGCCGTGATAGTTCCAGGCGGTGCAGGAGGTCTGGTCGGTCTCGTCGAGGTAGTCCTTGCCCGGCACCATGCCGAGCTCGTTCATCGTCCACAGGAGCGAGGTCGGGTAGCCCGGAATGTTGCCGCACTGCCCGCACGACTTGTGGTGCCAGAGCTGCGCGGTCGGGATCCGCTTGTCCCAGCCGAAGAGCGTCTTCACGACGACCGGCTGGTGGTCGTCGCTGATGCGGTGGACGATGATCTCGCCGTCCCGCTCGAGCTCCCACATGTGGTCGCGGACGTCGTCCATCCGCTCGCCGAGGTCGAGCTGCCTGCGGTCGACGTGCTTGCGCACCCAGGCGGTCGCCCGCTCCGCGTCCTCCGGCGCGAGGTTCGTCGGCTGGAAGAACGCGCCGTGGCCGGCGATGCCCTTGGGTTCGGTCGTGCTCATAGGATCTCTCCTGACGCTCAGTCCGCTTTGGCCGCTTGCCGCTCCTCGAGCCACTCGTCGTATTCTTCCCGCTTCTCTTCGATGAAGTCCTGGATGACGTCGAACAGGTTCTCGTCCATCGTCTCGAGCTGCCGCAGCACCCCGGTGTCCTCCCAGATGGTGTACATCTCGACCGAGGTCTTGAGCGACGTTTCCCAGGCCGTGTCGGTGGTCTGCAGCGTCTTCACCGGGATCGCCTTGCGCAGCGTCTTGAGGTCGCCCTCAACCTTCTGGATGTTCGGACCCCAGTCGGGAAAGTGATCCGGCTGGATCATGTCCGGCGAGAGCTGGTTGCCGGTGGTGATGAGCTTCAGCATCACCCGGCCGAACGGCCGCAGCACGTCCTTCGCCGACTGCATCCCGTGCTTGATCGCGACCTCGCGCATGATCGCCACCAGCCCGCCCGGCGAGTTCTTGAACGGGCAGCGCGCGGCGCAGGTCATGCACTGGGCGCACGCCCAGATCTTCTCCTGCATCGCGTCGTAGACCTGCTCGACGTTCTCGGTCCAGAGGAGCTGCACGATCTCGCGCGGGCTGTAGTCGTAGAAGTGCGCCGAGGGGCAGGTCGCGGTGCAGATGCCGCAGTTGAGGCAGCCGTTCAGCTCGTGCTCGTAGCGGAAGTCCCGAGTGATGTCCTCGTAGATCTCCCGCATCTCGGCGTAAGTCGCCATTCATCCCTCACGTTTCCTTGACGCGCCGACTCCGGTGATCCGGCGCATCGCGGGTTGCGCGGCGCGCAGCGCCCGCTCCAAGGCAGTCGCGGCGCTACTTCTTCTTCATGAAGAAGGTGAACTCCTTGTTCGCCTCGGCGTGCGACAGCAACTCGTTGCCGGTCTGCTTGGAGAACGCCTGGAAGTCCTTCACTGACCCGGGGTCGGTCGCGACGATGCGCAGCACCTGGCCGCTCGACATCTCCGTGAGCGCCTTCTTCGCGCGCAGGATCGGCAGCGGGCAGTTGAGGCCGCGAGCGTCGAGATCCTTGTCGAAATTCATGGTCGTCCTGCCTCCTTGGGGTCGGGTGGTGAATCGTGGCCCCTTATAGCCCCTTCAATTCCCCGCTTCAATTCGTGCGCGCCTCAACCTACCGGTTTGTATATTAGATTTCTTTAATATACCAAAAGATCGGTGCTTCGCAAGCGCCTTCCCGACCCGCGCGCGAGGCGGGTTGCGTCTGATTGAGCGCTCGCGGTCCCCGTCCGTCAGGCGACGCGCTGGTAATAGAGGTTCTGCGGATGGCTCGCCTGCGCGAAGAAGAACCAGCGCTCCGCGAGGAGCCCGGCGTACTGAACGAGGAAGGCGGCGGCCACGAGCGCTGGTGATGCGACGAGCGTCCCGGCGCCGAGCAACGCCACCGGCGCCGGAAAGACCGCCACCAGGAAGAACCACTTGATCGCGCGCAGAGAAGCCTCCGACCGCCCGTGGAAGAACTCGCGCGTGTTGAACGACCCGCCCATGAACCCCTGCGAAGCCTGGACGATCCGCGGGTGCTTCACCCCGATCGCCGTCTGCAGGCTCGAGCGGGGTCTGAGGCGTCCGTTGCGGATCAGGCTGGCCGCCCGGGTGACGAGCGCGACCAGCGTGAACCCCACCGCCCAGGCGGCGAGGAACCGAACGAGCTCGGGCGCGACGACCGCCGCGTAGGCGGCTGCGAGCATCAGGCCCGACGCGCACCCGAAGACGAGGTAGTTGATGACCGTGAGCGGCGTGTGCCACTCCGCGAGGAACTTGAGGCACGCGTAGATCATCCCGGTGCACAGGAACAGCAGCAGGCAAAGCACCGTCCCGATCGCGCCGATCGCGAGCGTGGCGTCGATCGCGCCGAAGAGCGTCACCGACGACCACCCGAGGTGGTGCCCGAGGCCGTAGAGAAACACCGCGCCCATGAACGCCGGCAGCACGATCACCTCGCGCGACAGCCATGACGTGCGCCACATGGCCACCGCGCGCCAGGCGCGCTCCGGCCGCCCGAGGTGGAAGAACGACGCGACGAGCCCCGCCGCGCAGAACGCGAGCGCGATCGCGCTCGCGATCGGGTAGAAGCCGCTCGCCCCCGGCGCCTCCAGCAACCCGATGCGCGCCAACGCCTGCACCGAGAAGAGCGCGAGGAACAGGCCCTGCCCGGCGCCGATGAGCGTCGTTAGCAGGATGACGGAGATCGCCGGTCGCACGGGAGCGTCGCAGCGCGCTCGTTACCAGGTGGTCACGTCGTCGAGCGCCGGCTCCCGCACGCTCGGCCGCGGCAGCTTGCCGTCGATCTTGAGCGGGTTGTCGACGCGCTCGAGTGCGTCGTCGTGGATTTTCATCTCTTGCTTGCGCCGCGGCAGGTAGTGATTGGCGGGATGCGTTCCCCACTCGGGCATGAGCTGGTAGCCGGCGTTGTCGCGGATCGCCTGCGACACCTCCGACTCCGGGTCGTGGATGTCCCCGAACAGCCGGGCGCTGGTCGGGCAGGCCATCACGCAGGCGGGCTTGCGGTCGGACGGCGCGAGGTTCTGGTCGTAGATCCGGTCGACGCACAGCGTGCACTTCTTCATCACCTTCTGGTGCTCGTCGACCTCGCGCACGCCGTACGGGCACGCCCAGGCGCAGTACTTGCAGCCGATGCACTTGTCGTAGTCGACCAGCACGATGCCGTCCTCGGCGCGCTTGTAGCTCGCGCCGGTCGGGCACACCGGCACGCACGGCGGGTCCTCGCAGTGCAGGCAGGACTTCGGGAAATGGACCGTCTGCGTGCTCGGGTACTCGCCGACCTCGAAGGTCTGCACGCGGTTGAAGAACGTCCCGGTCGGATCTTTGCCGTACGGGTTGTCGTCGGAGAGGAAGCCCGCTTCGCCGGAGGTGTTCCACTCCTTGCAGCTCGTCACGCAGGCGTGGCAGCCGACGCAGACGTTGAGGTCGATGACCAACGCGAGCTGGGTCATGGCGAGCGTTCGTTGCTGGCGAGCTGGGTCATGGCGAGCATTCCTTGATGGCGAGTCGGATCATCGCGAGCGTTCGTCGATGGCAAGGGTCATTCGCCGATCCGCGCGCCCGCCACGAAGGCCTGCCAGCGCCGGCGCGAGCGCTCGACGCCCGGAACCGGCCCGACCGCCGGCGGTTGCGGCCACGTCTCCTCCGGCTCGTCCGCCGCGGCCTTCTCGATCCGCACGCGCACGTCGTACCAGCCGGCCTGGCCGGTGACCGGGTCGGAGTTCGAGATCCGGCCCTCCGCCAGGGGCAGCTCCTCGCTGATCAGATGGTTGAGGAGGAAGCCGAGCCGCGCCTCGTTGGCGTCGGGCGCGAGCATCCACGCGCCCGGCGCCTTGCCGATTGCGTTCCAGGTCCAGACCGTGCCCGGCTCGACGGCCTCGCTGTACCGCGCCATGCAGCGCACCTTGCCCCACTGCGACTCGGCCCAGATCCAGTCGCCGTCGTCGATCCCCGCGGAGCGCGCCGCACCCGGGTTCATGAACAGGTAGTTGTGGGCATGGATCTGCCGCAGCCACGCGTTCTGCGAGTCCCACGAGTGGTACATCGCCATCGGCCGTTGGGTGATCGCGCTGAGCGGGAACCGGTGGCGGTCGGTCGCCTGCGCCTCGAGCGGCTCGTAGTAGAACGGCAGCGGGTCGAAGTACGTCGCGACGCGCTTGCGCAGCCGCTCGGGCGGCTTGCGCCCCGGCCACCGCCCCTGGGCGGCGAGCCGGAACCGCTGCAGCACCTCCGAGTAGACGTGGATCAGCACCGGCTCGCCGTAGCGGCGGATCCGGGTCCGCTGGGCCCATTCCATGTAGCCGCGGTTCCAGTTGCGCATGTACTGGTACGAGGGCGGCAGCCGGAGGTGGAAGACGCAGTTGTTCGCGGCGTACATCTCCCACTGGCGCGGGTTCGGCTCGCCGCGCATCGACTTCTCGCCGCCCTTGCCCCGCCACCCGGCGAGAAAGCCGATCCCGGACCCCGGCTCGGTCTCGAAATTCACGACGAAGTCGGGGTAGTCGCGGAACTTCCGCGTGCCGTCGGGGTTCGTGAACGCCGGCAGGCGCAGCCTCCCCGCGAGCTCGATCAGGACCTCCTGGAACGGCCGGCACTCGCCCTTCGGCGGCACCACCGGAACCCGCACGGAGTCGGCCGGGCCGTCGAACTCGGAGATCGGCCGGTCGAGGAGCGACATCGCGTCGTGCCGCTCGAGGTAGGTCGTGTCGGGGAGCAGCAGGTCCGCGAACGCGGTCATCTCCGACTGGAACGCGTCGCAGACGACGATGAACGGGATCTTGTACTCGCCCGCCTCGTCGCGGTCGTTCAGCATCTCGCGGACCGCCATGGTGTTCATGGTGGAGTTCCACGCCATGTTCGCCATGAAGATCATCAGCGTGTCGATCCGGTACGGGTCGCCGCGCCAAGCGTTGGTGATCACGTTGTGCATCAGCCCGTGAACCGAGAGCGGGTGCTCCCACGAGAAACCCTTGTCGATCCGGACCGGCGCGCCCTCGGCGTCGACGCAAAGATCGTCGGGTGAGCCCGGCCAGCCGAGCGCGAGCCCGTTGAGCGGCGTGTTCGGGCGGATGGCCTCGGGGCCGTTCGGCGGTTTCGCGGTGGGCGGAATCGCGCGCGGGAACGGCGCCTTGTGCCGGAAGCCGCCCGGGCGGTCGATCGTGCCGAGCAGCGTCATCAGGATCGCGAGCGCGCGCACCGTGTGGAAGCCGTTCGAATGCGCGGCGAGGCCGCGCATCGCGTGGAACGCGACCGGATTGCCGACGACCTTCTCGTGCTCGACGCCCCAGCAGTCGGTCCACGGAATCGGCAGCTCGATACGGTGATCGCGCGCCGTGATGCCCATCTCGTGCGCGAGCCGGCGGATCGTCGCCGCGGGGATGCCGGTCACGCCTTCCGCCCACTCGGGCGTGTAGGCGCGCACGCGCTCCTCGAGGAGCTGGAACGCCGGCGCAACCTTCGTTCCGTCGGGCATGCGGAACTCGCCGAGGAGATACGGGTCGGCCCCGGGGGTGTGGGTGGTCACCGGGCGGTTCGTGTGCCGGTCCCACCAGATCTGGTTCTGCGGATAGAGCGGGTTCACCTCGTCGGCGTCGGGGTCGCGCACGAAGAGCCCGCACCGGTCGCTCGACTCGTCGCGGCTCACGAGCTGGCCGGCGTTGGTGTAGCGCACGAGGAACTCGCGGTCGTAGAGCCCGAGCGCGAGGATCTCGTGGACGAGGGCGAGGAGCAGCGCGCCGTCCGTGCCCGGCCGGACCGGCACCCACTCGTCGGCGATCGCCGAGTAGCCGGTCCGCACCGGGTTGATCGAGACGAACCGCCCGCCGTCGCGCTTGAGCTTCGAGATCGCGATCTTGAGCGGGTTCGAGTGGTGATCCTCGGCCGTGCCGAGCATGACGAAGAGCTTCGAGCGCTCGAGGTCCGGGCCGCCGAACTCCCAGAACGACCCGCCGATCGTGTAGATCATGCCGGCGGCCATGTTCACGGAGCAGAAGCCGCCGTGCGCCGCGTAGTTCGGCGTGCCGAACTGGCGCGCGAAGAGCCCGGTGAGCGCCTGCATCTGGTCGCGGCCGGTGAACAGCGCGAACCGCTTCGGGTCGGTGGCGCGGATGCGCGCGAGCCGCTCCTCCAGCATCGCGAACGCCGCGTCCCAGGTGATCTCGACGAACGCGTTGTCGCCGCGCGCGGTGCCGGGCTTGCGCGCGAGCGGCTTCGTGAGGCGCGCCGGCGAGTACTGCTTCATGATGCCCGACGACCCCTTGGCGCAGATCACGCCGCGGTTGAGCGGGTGGTCGGGGTTGCCGTCGATGTAGCGGACTTCGCCGTCGCGCAGGTGCACGCGAATGCCGCACCGGCACGCGCACATGTAGCAGGTGGTGGTCTTGACTTCGGGTGCCAACGGGACGTTTCCCGCGCGGACTGGCGAAGCCGCATTCTGCGGCCGCTTCGGCGGCGCAGCAATGAGGGAAACTGATGCAACCATAAGCGAGCTGTCCCGGCACCACTTATGGTCTATCATTCGCCGCCGTGAGAATCTGCATCGTGTCGGACAGCCACGACCGCGCCGATGCGCTCGCGCAAGCCGTGCGCGAGGCGAAGGCCCAGGGTGCCGCTGCGGTGATCCACTGCGGCGACCTCATCGGCGCGCAGACCCTCAAGCCCACCATCGCGCTCGGACTCCCGTTGCATCTCGTCCACGGCAACAACCTCGGCGATCCGCAGGCCCTGCACAACCTGTCGCGCGCGAGCGGCGGGCTTCTCCAGTACCACGGCGCGGACGCGCGCATCGAGCTCGCCGGTCGGCGGGTCTTCGTCGTGCACTATCACGACTACGGCTACGCCATGGCGTGCACCGGCGACTGGGCGCTGGTGTGCTGCGGTCACTCGCACCAGGCCGAAGCGCGGAAGGTCGCGAGCGTGAAGGGGGACGGGACCTGGCTCGTCAATCCCGGGACGGTGGCGGGTCTCGCCGCGCCCGCGACGTGGGCGCTGGGCGATCTCGCGGCGATGCACTTCGAGCTGCGCGCGCTCGGCCGCTAAGCCCTGCTCGGGCGCGGGCCCGTCGAACCGGTCGGGCAAGAGCAGCGTTCGCTAGCGCGCCGCCTCGCGCGGCGAGCATTTAACGCCTCTATGAGCGTATAGCGAAGATTAGAGAGCCGGGCTCGCCGCGCCACGCTTAGAATCCGCGCCGGCACGGCGAGGAGACAGACGATGTTCAGTAGCAACCCGTTTGCCGCGGTAAGCGAGGTCCTGCCCGCGGGTTTCATGCAGGTGTACGTGGTCCTGATGGCGCTCGCGGTGCTCGCCGGAACGCTGTTCGACGTCGTGCACAAGGGCAGCGCCAAGTATTTTTTCGTCAACTGGCGGAAATCGAAAGGCGAAGGCGCGAAGCAGATCGGCGGCAGCGAGCTGGCGTCGATCGCGGTCCAGACCGTCCTCGTCGACGTGCTGGCGTCCGGAGAGTTCTGCAACGCGCGGCGCCGCGTCGCCCACCTCCTGACCATGTACGGCTTCGTGCTCTACGTCATCGCCACCGCCGTCATGGTGTTCGCCTATCCCACCCCCGCGACGCCAGCGCCCGCCCTCTGGCCGCAGCTCTGGTGGATCGGCGGCCTGATGGTTTGCGTCGGCGGATACTGGTTCTGGTTCTTCATCCGGGTCGATGTCGTCGCCGAGGGCAATTCGCCGTTCCGCGTCATGCACGCCGACCTGTTCGTCCTCTCGCTTCTGGCGAGCGTCACGCTGGGCCTGATCTGGGCCTACCTGCAGGCGACGAGCGCTTCCGGCGCGACCGTGCTCTTCGGCCTGTACCTCTTCGCCACGACGGTGCTGTTCGGCTCGGTGCCGTGGTCCAAGTTCGCGCACATGTTCTTCAAGCCGGCGGCGGCGTTCGAGAAAAGGGTTTCCGAGGCGAACGGCACCCGCGGCAACCTGCCCGGCCCCGCCGACAAGCCCGAGCAGTTCGGGAGCGCGCGCACCGCGCCGCGGCACTACTGAGCCAGGGGGACCACGCGAAGCCATGCCTACCTTCGTCTACATGACCCGGTGCGACGGCTGCGGGCACTGCGTCGACATCTGCCCGTCCGACATCATGCACATCGACAAGACGTACCGGCGCGCCTACAACATCGAGCCGAACATGTGCTGGGAGTGCTACTCCTGCATCAAGGCCTGCCCGCAGAACGCCATCGACGTGCGCGGCTACGCCGACTTCGCGCCGCTCGGGCACAGCGTGCGCGCTCTGCGCGAGGAGGCGAAGGGCACCATCTCCTGGCGGCTCAAGTTCCGCGACGGCCGCGAGAAGAACTTCGTCTCGCCGATCCGCACCACGCCGTGGGGATCGATCAAGGGCCCGGCCGATTACGACGCGCCGCACCCCGAGGACTTCGCGCGCCAGGAGCTCGCGCACGAGCCCGAGGCGCTCAATACCAACAAGCCGTTGCCGGCCTTGCGCCCGGAGCAGCTCAAGCAGGGAGTCGTGTGATGGGCCTGTTCGGCGGCAGGAGAACGGTATTCGTCGACGCCGACATCCTCGTGATCGGCGGCGGCATGGCCGGCTGCGGCGCGACCTACGAGTCGCGCTACTGGGGACGCGACCTGAAGATCGTGTGCGTCGAGAAGGCGAACATCGAGAGGAGCGGCGCCGTCGCCCAGGGCCTGTACGCCATCAACTGCTACATGGGCATGCAGTGGGGCGAGAACCAGCCCGAGGACCATGTGCGCTACGCGCGCAACGACCTGATGGGCCTGGTGCGCGAGGACCTCGGCTACGACATCGCCCGGCACGTGGACTCCACGGTGCACAAGTTCGAGGAATGGGGCCTGCCGATCATGCGCGACCCCAAGACCGGCCGCTACCAGCGCGAAGGCAAGTGGCAGATCATGATCCACGGCGAGAGCTACAAGCCGATCGTCGCGGAGGCGGCGCGCAAGGCCGCGACCCAGGTCTACAACCGCATCATGGTCACGCACCTCCTGATGGACGCGACCAAGCCGAACCGGGTCGCCGGCGCCGTCGGGTTCAACGTCCGCACCGGCGAGTTCCACGTGTTCCGTGCCAAAGCGGTCATCGTCTCCGCCGGCGGCGCATCGCACATTTTCAAGCCGCGCGCCGTGGGCGAGGGGATGGGGCGGACCTGGTATGCGCCCTGGTCGAGCGCGTCCGCCTACGGCCTGCCGATCCTGGTCGGCGCCAAGATGACGCAGATGGAGAACCGCATCGTCCTCACCCGCTTCAAGGACGGCTACGGCCCGGTGGGCGCCTACTTCCTGCATCTCAAGACGTACACGGAGAACGGCTACGGCGAGGAGTACGAGAAGAGGTGGTACGAGGACACCAAAGCGTTGGTGGGCGACTACGTCGACCGCCATCCGGTGCCGACCTGCCTGCGCAACCACGCGCTCCTCAAGGAGGTCGCGGCCGGCCGCGGCCCCATCCGCATGGTGACCAAGGAGGCATTCCAGGACCCGCACAAGGAGGTCGTCGGCTGGGAGAACTTCCTCGGCATGACGATCGGGCAGGCGGTCGTGTGGGCGTCGCAGAACATCGACCCCAAGCACACCAATCCCGAGCTCACCACGTCCGAGCCGTACGTCATGGGCTCGCACGCCACCTGCTCCGGCGCGTGGGCGAGCGGGCCGGAAGACTACGCCCCCGCGGAGTACCAGTGGGGATACAACCGCATGATGACGGTCGACGGGCTCTTCGGTGCCGGCGACACCATCGGCGGAACCGCGCACAAGTTCTCGTCAGGCTCGTTCACCGAAGGCCGCATCGCCGGCAAGGCGGCGGTGAACTACGTGAAGGACCTGAAGAACGGACAACCCCAGGTGAGCGAGCAGGAATACCGCGACCTCGAGAAGGAGATCTACCAGCCGCTGGAGAACTACCGGGTCGGACGCAACGAGATCGTCGCCGGCACCGTCTCCCCGAGCTACCTCCTGCCGCTCCACGGCCTGCAGCGCCTCGAGAAGATCATGGACGAGTACGTCGGCGGCATCAGCACCATGTACATGACGAACGGCGTGCTGCTCGAGCGCGGCTTGGAGCTCCTCGCGTTGCTCAAGGAAGACATGAGCCGCATGGGCGCCGAAGACCTGCACCAGCTGCAGCGGGTGTGGGAGCTGCACCACCGGCTGATCGCGTCGGAGGCGGTGGCGCGTCACACGCTCTACCGGGAGGAGACGCGCTGGCCGGGCTACTACTACCGGGGTGATCATCCGAAGCTGGATGATCAGAATTGGCATTGCTTCACCCTGTCCCGCTACGACCGCAAAACCGGCGAGTGGGCGATGGAGAAGGCGCCGGTCTACCACATCATCGACTGAGCCGGGGGGGCCCGGCTACGGGTCCCCTGTCCCGCCGCCTACGATTTCGGGCCACCCCGCATCGCTCGATGCCGACTCCAGATCGCGGCGTGCGGACCGCGAGCCCCGGCGGTGGACGTCGCCGCGGCTCGATGACCTACTTCAGGCCGAGCGCCTCGCGCGCGATGCGGTCGAGCAGGAGCTCCACTTCCTTCAGCGCGGCCTTCGAAGCGGCCGAGCCGTCCGGCCGCCACGGCCGCCGGTACGACACGTGGACCGTGCCCGGGTCCTGCGCGGTCGCGTACACCGAGATGGCGTACGGGCACAGCGACATGTTCGCTGGATCGGCCTCCATGGTCCTGCGCGAAAGCGCGGCGCTGCAAAACACGAATGCCTGCGCGTCCGCGTACAGCTTGCGCGACGAGCCGACATCCTTCGCGGTGCGCTCGAGCATGCGGTTGACGAAGGAAGTGAAGTCGATGACGAGGCCCCTGCTCTCGATCGCGAGCTGGAGATCGTCGCGCACGTTCTCGAAGCGCGCGGCCTTCGAGTAGGTCACCACCGGAAGCGGATCGGCCGCGAACGCCCCCGCGCAGGCGAGCGCCGCGGCGAGGCCGGCGGCCCGGCACCGAAAAGCGATCATGTGGGTCTCCTCCGGAAAGGGGCGCTAGCGCACCCGCTCGATCCTTCGCCAGCCGCAACGTGGGCCGGCGTGCGCCTCCGACGGCGTGCCCGCAGCGCGAGCCGAGGAAGCAGCGCGCTCAGCGCGCCGAATGGCCCACGAGCTTCACTTCGACCTTCTCGCTCGCCGCCAGGCCCGCGTAGTACTCGCGCAGGATGTCGAGCACCTCGGGGCGGCTGAACTCGGCGGGGACCTGCGTGCCTTCCGACAGCCATTTCCGCAGCTTCGTCCCCGACACGAGCAGCCGGTCGGCGTCGTCGTGCGGACAGGTCCGGGCCGAGGCCATGCCCCCGCACTTGTAGCACCAGAAGGTCCAGTCGATCTTCAGCGGCCGCGTCTCGAGCGCGTCCCTCGGGATCTCGTCGAAGATCCGGTGCGCGTCGAACGGGCCGTAGTAGCTCCCGACCCCGGCGTGGTCGCGACCGATGATCAGGTGCGAGCAGCCGTAGTTCTGCCGGAAGAGCGCGTGGAGCAGCGCCTCCCGCGGCCCCGCGTAGCGCATGTCGAGCGGATAGCCCGCGTGGATCACCGTGTCCTTGCGGAAGTACTTCGCGAGCAGCGCGTCGATCGCCCGCGCGCGCACCTCGGCGGGGATGTCGCCCGGCTTGAGCTGGCCGAGCAGCGAGTGGACCAGGACGCCGTCGCAGGTCTCGACGGCGACCTTGGCGAGATACTCGTGCGACCGGTGCATCGGGTTGCGCGTCTGGAACGCCGCGACCCGCGCCCAGCCGAGCCTGTCGAACGCGGCCCGCGTCTCGGCCGGCGTCAGGAACAGCGCGCCGTACCTCTCCCTGAACCCGCCGTCGGAAAGCACGGTGACCGGCCCGGCGATGTTCACGTCGCCCTGCTCCATGACCATCTTCACGCCCGGATGCTCGAGGTCGGTGGTCTTGAACACCGCCGCGCACTCGTGGGCCTTGTCGATGCGGTATTTCTCGGTGACCCGCAGCGTGGCGAGCGGCTCGGCCGAGTCCGGGTCGAGCAGCGCGAGCTCGGATCCGGTCTCGATGCCGTCGGCCAGCGCCGCGTCGGCGGACAGCGTGATCGGGATCGGCCAGAACAGCCCGTTCGCCATCCGGCAGCCGGCGCACACGCCCTCCCAGTCGGCGTGGGTCATGAAGCCATCGAGGGGGGTGAAGCCGCCGATCCCGAGCATGATCAGGTCGCCCTTCTCGCGCGAGGTGACCCGCAGCCCGGGCAGCGTCTGGGCACGCTCGCGCGCCGTCACGAGGGCACCGCCCTCGGGCATCAGGGGCTTGAGCTTTGCACCGCCGTGAGGATTGACGAGTCCGGGCATCAGCGCCTGCCCCGCCGGGTTCGAGCCGCTCGAAGGCGACGTATTCTGGCGAGCGGGGCTTTTCTACGACAAGGCAGAAGTTTCGATCCGACGATAAGGGGCGCTGATTCGTCGCCTTATGGACGAGCGGCCCGTATGGCTGCCCCCACGACAGGTTGCTAGACTCGCGCCGTGGCGAACGGCGGACGGCCATGGACAAGCACGCGTTCAAACCCGATACCCGGTATACGCTCGTGCACCGCGACCCGGCGGGGCGGGCCCGTCCGTTGAACGTCTACGTCTACCGGGTTTACGACCAGTTCCTGGTCGCGCGCGACCTGACCGGCGCCGGCCTGCTGCGCAGGATTCCCTACCGCGAGATCGAACGCGTCGTGCTGGAGGAGCCGGTGCCGCCCGAGGCACGCTACGCCCTGCCGGCCGGGATCCTAGACGAGAAGAACTGGCACGATCGCGAAGCCATGCAGCACTACGCCACCTCGCCCGGGCGAGGCAAGTGATGGCCCGTCCGAGCGCGCCGGCCGGCGAGCCCCCGCAGCGCTGGCTCGCGTTCGTCACCCAGCTCCCGGTCGACGACGCCGCCGGGCGCATGAAGGTCCTGCGCACGCTCGAGACGCTCGGCTGCGCAGTGCTCCGCGACGGCGTGTACCTGCTGCCGGACTCGACCGACGCGCGCTCGGGCCTCACGAAGCTCGCCGAGTATGTCGAGCGCATCAGCGGCAGCGCCCACATCCTCTGGGTGCGGAGCATCGACGAGGCGCAGTCGAAGGGCCTGCGTGGGCTCTTCGACCGCTCGGCGCAGTATCGCGAGCTCATCAAGATCGTGGAGTCGCTGAAGGCGGGGTTCGGCATCTCGGACCCGGTGGCGATCAGCCGGGTGCTCGGCAAGCAGCGCCGCGATCTGGAGGCGATCAGCGCGCTCGACTTCTTCGGCTCCCCGCTCAAGACCAAGGCCGAGCAGGTGCTGGCGGAGATGGAGCTGCAGGTGCGCGAGCTGATGTTCCCCGAGAAGACGGCCTCGCCGAGCGCCGGCGTCGCGCGCTCGAACCGCACCTATTTCCGTCGCGCGTGGGCCACGCGGCGGCCGCTCTTCACCGATCGCCTCGCCTCGGCTTGGCTCATCCGGCGCTTCATCGACCCCGAGGCGAGCCTGATCTGGCTCGACAAGGGCGCCACCTGCCCGGCGACCGCGGTGAGCTTCGGGTTCGACAGCGCGACGTTCCGCAACAGCAAGCACCGCGTCACCTACGAGGAACTGCTCGCGAGCTTCAAGCTCGAGCGCAACCCGGCGCTGGTGAAGATCGGCCGGCTCGTGCACGTGCTGGAGGCCGGCGGCAGCAGGCTCGCCGAGGCGGCCGGCGTCGAGACGCTGCTCGCCGGCGCGAAGCGCCGCGCGACGACCGACGACGAGCTGCTCGCGGAGACCGAGAAGACCTTCGACCTGCTCTACGAGGCGTACTTCGAGGTGCCGGCGCGGGCCTGAGCCGCCGCGGGGGCGACGCGCGTCCCGCCGCGACTACTTCCGCCGCTCCTTGAGCTCCTCGAGCTGGATCCGCTTGAGCTCGCGCATCCGCGCGTCGACCGCGGACAGCGTATAGAAGTCGCTGTCGCCGGCGCTCTGGGCGAGCTGCAGCTGCTCGATCGCGGCGGGCACGCTGCCCTGCAGATAGTAGGCCTCGGCGAGCGCGCGATGCTGCTGGGTGCGCGCGCCGACCGCGGCGTACGACCTAGCGAGCGCCTGGTAGAGCCGCGCCTCCCCGGGGCGCTGCTTGATGAGCCCGTCGAGCGCGGCCGCCGCCTCCTTGTGGCGCCCGAGGCGTTGGAGGATCTCGGCGCGCTCGGCCTTGATCGCGAAGACGTCCGGGTACGCCTGGCCCGCGGCGGCGAGGGCCCGCTCGGCGCCCGCGAGATCGCCTGTCCCCGCCTTGATGCGCGCGGCGAGGGTCTCGTACATCGGATGCGGCGGCGCCTTCTTGCGCAGGAGCGCGATCTCGGCATCGGCAGCCTTGAAGTCCCCGGCGCGCGCGAGGGCGGCGGCATAGCCGTAGCGCACCGCCGCTTCGTCGGCGAACCGGCGCTCCGCGAGCGCCGTGCGGAAGTACGCGACCGCGTCCTCGGGCCGGCCGTCCGCGACGCGCAGCTTCGCCCGCACGAGCTGGAACTCGTGGCTGTCGGGCCGCTGCCGGTACGGCGCGGACGCCTGCCGGTTCTGCATGTCGGCGATGCGCTCGGTCGTCAGCGGGTGCGTGCGCACGTACACCGGCGCGTTGTTCTCGTAGAGCCGCGTCGCCTTCTGCAGCCGCTCGAAGAAGGCCGGCATGCCGGCCGGGTCGTAGCCGCTCGCCTCCAGGATCTGGTAGCCGACCCGGTCGGCTTCGCGCTCGAAGTCCCGGCTGTAGTTGAGGTAGACCGCCGCCGGCGTCGCCTGCGCCGCGACGATCCCCGCCTGCGCCGCCTGGGGGTTGGAGCGCGCGGCGAGCACGGCGAGCGCGAACGCCGCCAGCGACAGGGCCGTGGCCTTGCTCTGCGCCTCGTACTGGCGCGCGAGGTGGCGCTGGAGCACGTGCGCGAGCTCGTGCGCGAGCACCCCCGCGAACTCCGACTCCGACTGCGCCGCGAGCAGGAGCCCCGTGTGCACGCCGATGTAGCCGCCGGGCATCGCGAACGCGTTCACCGTGCGGTCGCGGACCACGAAGAACTCGAAATGGCGGCGCGTCTCGGGGCTCGCCGCGACCAGCCGGAAGCCGACGTGCTGGATGTAGTCGGAGACTTCGGCGTCGGCGACGAAGTCCGGGTCGCGACGGATCTCGCGCATCATCGCGTCGCCGATCCGGCGCTCGGCCTGCGGCGTGAGCTCCGTCTGGGCGCTCTCGCCGAGGTCGGGGAGGGTCTGCGCGCGCGCGCCGAGGGCCGGCACCAGCGCGAGGGCTACGAGGAACGAGCCGATGCGGTGCACCGCGTTATGATACTCGGAAGGCTGCGATGGTTCCCCGCGCGGGGCGCGGGGCGGACCCGAGGCATGGCACTCACCCATTTCGACGCCCAAGGGGGCGCGCACATGGTCGACGTCGGCGCGAAGGCGGAGACCCGCCGGCGCGCGCGCGCGGCCGGCAGGATCGTGATGCGGCCCGAGACCCTCGCGCTGATCCAGGCCGGCACGGCGGCGAAGGGCGACGTGCTCGGCGTCGCGCGCGTCGCCGCGATCCAGGCGGCCAAGCGGACCGCCGAGCTCATTCCGCTCGCTCATCCGTTGCCGCTCACCCGCGTCGCGGCGGACTTCACGGCCGACGAGCGCGAGCCCTCGGTCGCGCTCGCGGTGACCGTCGAGACGGTCGGTCGCACCGGCGTCGAGATGGAGGCGCTCACGGCGGTCGCCGTGGGCCTCCTGACCGTTTACGACATGTGCAAGGCGGTCGATCGGGGGATGCGGATCGAGGCGATCCGGCTGCTCGAGAAAACCGGCGGGAAATCGGGACGCTTCGTGAATGCCGAAGGCTAGTGCCGTTCCGACCATTTCCGGCCGATGCACATGAACCGACAGCAGGATTCGCGGGGGTCCCGTTTTTAGGCCAGACGAGTTGGAACGGTACTAGCCGCGGCGCGCGGCCGAATCAGCGCCGCTTATCCGCCCATCAGCGCGTCGTTGCGCCGCGGTCTTGAAAACAATGCACGCTTTTGAGTAATCTACGCGGCCACATCAGAAGCTGCTAATGTCGCCACCGGGAGCTATCGAGCCATCATGAGGAGAGACGCATGACCGACCTTTCCCGCAGAGCGGCGCTCAAGAGCGCCGGCGCGGGCAGCCTGCTCGCAGCGGCGCTGGCCGCCGGGCTGCTGCGCCCGTCGACGGCCCGCGCCGAGTGGAACAAGTCGGCGTTCGAGTCGAAAACCGTCGGCGACGCGCTGAAGAGCCTCCGGGTGAGCGCGCCCGTCGAGACCAAGGACATCGCGATCCGGGCGCCGGAGATCGCCGAGAACGGCGCCGTGGTGCCGATCGAGATCCAGAGCGCGGTCCCCGGCACGAAGTCGATCGCGGTGCTGATCGAGAAGAACCCCTTCCCGTACGCCGGGAGCTTCGACGTCTCGCAGGGCGCGATGCCGTTCGTCGCGCTGCGCGTCAAGATGGGCGAGTCGTCGAACGTCCGCGTGGTGGTCGCGGCCGCCGACGGTCGGTTCTATACCGCCGTCAAGGAGGTCAAGGTGACGATCGGTGGGTGTGGAGGCTGAAGGAGCGAGGCCATGGCAGATCCGATGAAAATCCGCGCCCGGCTCGAGGGCGACGTCGCCGACGTGCGGGTGCTGATGGCGCATCCGATGGAGACCGGCCAGCGCAAGGACGCGGCGGGCAATCTCGTGCCGCTGCACTTCATCCAGACGATCACGGCGCAGCTCAACGGCCGGCCGGTGTTCCAGGCGGAGGTGAGCCAGGCGATCTCGCGCAATCCGGTCTTCGGCTTCAAAGTGAAGGGCGCGAAAGCCGGCGACAAGCTCGTCATCACCTGGATCGACAACAAGGGCGACAAGCGCACCGACGCGGTGACGATCGGCTGACCGGGGGCGCGCGGCCGGGCGTCGGCCGGCCGACCGCGACGCGAGCATCGCGGCGTGCGGACCGCAGCGGTCCGCGCCGTGCCCCGCCAACGAGGAGGAGCGGATGAAGTACGCATTTGCTGTCTGCGCCGCGGCCGCGCTCGCAGTCGCGGCACCCTGGCCGCAGGCCGCCGCCCAAACCAAGCCGGGGGCCGCCAAGGGCGCGCCGGCGGCGGCGAAGGACCCCGTCACCGCCGAGTTCGAGAAGTTCCGCGAGGTCCTCGAGGACGCGAACCCAGCGGAGCTCTTCGAGGCCAAGGGCGAGGAGCTCTGGAAGGCGCGGCGCGGGCCGAAGAACGCCTCGCTCGAGCGCTGCGACCTCGGCCTCGGGCCCGGCGTGCTCAAGGGCGCCTACGTCCAGCTGCCGCGCTACTTTGCGGACGTCGACGCGGTGATGGATGCGGAGCGCCGGATCGTGCACTGCATGGTCGCGCTGCAGGGCTTCAGCGCCGATGAGATCGCGAAGCGGCCATTCAGCTCCGCGACCTCGACCCCCGACCCGGTGTCGCTCGTCACGTTCGTCGCCGGGCAGTCCCGCGGCATGAAGATCGCGGCGCCGCAGAAGCATCCGAAGGAACGCGAGACCTACGCGATCGGCCGCGAGATCTTCTTCTACCGCGCCGGAGCGTACGACTTCTCGTGCGCGAGCTGCCACGGCGAGGACGACAAGCGCATCCGCACCCAGCAGCTGCCGAACTTCACCCGGCCCGACCAGGCGCTCCGCGCCTACCAGGGCTGGCCCGGCTACCGCCTGACCGGCGGGGTCATGCACACCCTGCAATGGCGCCTCTGGGACTGCTTCCGCCAGCAGCGCTTTCCGGAGCCGGGGTACGTCACCGAGTCGTTCACCGCGCTCCTGACCTACCTCGCCGTGAACGCGAATGGCCACGTCTACAAGGGCCCCGGCATCAAACGCTAGACAGGAGATGCGCGCCATGACCCGTACGCTCGCCTTGTTGGGCACCGCGCTCGCCGCCGTGGCCCTCGTGGCGCACGCCGCCGACTACCGCGCCGCCGCGGTCGCGACGCTGAAGCGCGACTTCAAGGCCCGGGGCATTGCGACCCTCGACCGGCTCGACGAGGACGGCGTGCAGGCGGTCTGCAACCGCTCCGACGACAAGCCGCCCAAGGCGATCGCCGAGCGCCTGGAGGCCGATCAGCTGCAGAGCATCAAGTATCCCGCGGACGGCAAGTTCCTCGGCGATTGGAAGTCGGGCGAGCGCATCGCGCAGAGCGGCCGCGGCATGTCCTGGAGCGATCCGGCCGGCGCGCCCGGCGGCGGCAGCTGCTACAACTGCCACCAGATCGGGCCGCAGGAGACCTCCTTCGGCACGATCGGGCCGAGCCTCTACCAGTTCGGCAAGACCCGCGGCTACGGCGCGGACATCCAGAAGTACGCCTACGGCAAGATCTACAACGCGAAGGCCTTCAGCCTGTGCTCCCAGATGCCGCGCTTCGGTCACGTGGGCGCGCTCACCGAGCAGCAGATCAAGGACCTGGTGGCGCTGCTCCTCGACCCGAGCTCGCCCGTGAACAAGTAGCCGGGCGCGCTCGCGCGCGCGGCGCGGCGCGGACGGCCCGGGACGGCGGTTCACCTCGCGCCGCGATCCACCGCCTCCCGCCCCCTCGGTCGTGAACCGCCGCGAGTTCCTCGAGCTCCTCGCCGCCGGCGCCGCCGCGGGTCTCGCGCTCGACGCGCGTCCGGCGCTCGGTCAGGCGAGCGCCGACGCGCTGTACCACCTGCCGCGGTTCGGCAACGTCTCGCTGCTGCACATCACCGACGCGCACGCGCAGCTCCTGCCGATCTACTTCCGCGAGCCGAGCGCGAACATCGGGGCGGGCGAGGCCCGCGGCAAGCCGCCGCATCTCGTCGGGGAGCATCTGCTCAAAGCGTTCGGCATCAAGCGCGGCTCGCCCGAGGCCTACGCCTTCACGTCCCTCGACTTCGAGCGCGCCGCGCGCGTCTACGGCAAGGCGGGAGGGTTCGCGCACCTCGCGACGCTGGTGAAGCGCGTGCGCGCCGAGCGCCCGGGCGCGCTCCTCCTCGACGGCGGCGACACGTGGCAGGGGTCGGCGACCGCGCTGTGGACGAAGGGCGCCGACATGATCGAGGCGCAGAAGCTGCTGGGCGTCGACGTGATGACCGCGCATTGGGAGTTCACCTACGGCGCCGAGCGGATGAAGCAGGCGATCGCGAAGGAGCTCGCGGGCCGGATCGAGTTCCTCGCGCAGAACGTCAAGACGGCGGATTTCGGCGACCCGGTGTTCACCCCCTGGACCTTGCGCCAGGTCGGCGGCGTCCCGATCGCGATCATCGGGCAGGCGTTCCCGTACACGCCGATCGCCAACCCGCGGCACTTGGTCGCCGAATGGACGTTCGGCATCCAGGAGGAGGAGCTCCGGCGGCACGTCGAGACGGTGCGCGCCAAGGGCGCGCAGGTCGTGGCGCTCCTCTCGCACAACGGGATGGACGTCGATCGCAAGCTCGCCGCGCGCGTGAGCGGCATCGACGTCATCCTCGGGGGTCACACGCACGACGCCGTGCCGCAGCCGTCGATCGTGGCGAATCCCGGCGGCCGGACGATCGTCACCAACGGCGGCTCGAACGGCAAGTTCCTCGGGGTGCTCGACCTGCAGGTGCGCGGTGGGCAGGTCGCCGATTTCCGCTACCGGCTGCTCCCGGTGTTTGCGAACCTGCTCCCGGCCGATCCGGCGATGGAGACCCTCGTGCGCAAGGTCCGCGCGCCGTACGAGGCGACGCTCGCCGAGAAGCTCGCGGTGACCGAGGGCCTGCTCTACCGCCGCGGGAACTTCAACGGCACGTTCGACCAGCTCATCCTCGACGCGATGCTCGAGGTCAAGGGCGCCCAGATCGCGTTCTCGCCGGGCTTCCGCTGGGGAACCACGGTGCTCTCGGGCGAGACCATCACCCTCGAGCACCTGATGGACCAGACCGCGATCACCTACCCCCAGTGCACGCTGAGCGAGCTCGCCGGCGAGCGGATCAAGGCGATCCTCGAGGACGTCTGCGACAACCTCTTCAATCCGGATCCCTATCTGCAGCAGGGCGGCGACATGGTGCGCGTGGGCGGGCTCGCGTTCGCGTGCAATCCGCGCGCCGCGCTCGGCCGCCGCATCTTCGACCTGCGCCTCGCCGGGAAGCCGCTCGACCCGGGCCGCACGTACAAGGTCGCCGGCTGGGCGTCGGTGCAGGAGAACCCGGTGGGCGAGCCGATCTGGGAGGTCGTCGCGGCGTACCTTCGCGACCGGAAGGTGATCGCGCCGCGCCGGCTCAACCTGCCCCGCCTCGAGGGCGTCGCCGGCGACCCCGGGCTCGCGTGAGCCGGCGGCGGCGTCGCGCGCGACCCGGCCCCGCCGGAGGGACGCGGCGAGGCGCGAGGAATCGATCCTTGTCGGACGTTCCGGCGGCCGCTTAGCATCTCGACCATGGGCATCCTCGGTGCGCTCCTGCGCGGGGCCATTCGGCGCGAGCCGGCGGGCGGCCGGTCGGCGCCCGTCGCGCTCGAGCTCCCCGCGCTCGCCGCCGACCTTCCCGCGGCGAGGGCGGCGCTTTCCGACGCGTACGCCCGCTACGTCGCGACGGTCTCCGCCGCGGACATGGCGGTTTCCCTCGAAACCGCGAGCTTCCTGCTCGCGCTGTGCCGGCGCCTGCGTCCGGCGCGGGTCCTCGATCTCGGGAGCGGCTTCAGCTCGGTCGTGTTCCGCGCGTACGCGGGCACGGCGGATCCTCGCTGCCTCGTGCACACGGTGGATGACGACGAGGCCTGGCTCGAGAGGACTGGAGCCTTCCTCGCGCGCGAGGGGTTGGCGGCCGACGGGCTGTTCGCGTGGTCGCGGTTCGAGGGCGCGAGCGACTCCGGGTACGCCGTGGTGCTGCACGACCTGGGCCGGATGCCGCGTCGCGCGGCGACGGTGGAGTTCGCGGTTTCCCGCCGCGCGCCGGACGGGGTGCTCGTCCTCGACGACATGCACAAGGCGCACTACGCGCCGCACGCCGAAGCCGTGTGCGCGCGCGCGAACCTTCGCGTGCTCTCCCTGCGCGGCTACACGCTGGACCGCTTCGGGCGTTTCGCCTGTCTCGCCGTCCCGGCGGCGCCCGAGGGCTAGCGCGCCGGGCGGGTCGCGAGACGGTAGCGCGCCACCGGCAGTCACGACATGCAGCGCAAACTCTTCCTGGTCGGCATGCTGTTCTGCGGCGAGAACGAGCGCGCCCAGGCGGTGGCCGCCTTGGAGCGCCAGGAGCTGGAGAGTTGGGATCTGTTCGTCCTGGAGAACCTGCCCAACAAGGCGGCACACGACGCGCTCTACGGCGAGTTCATGGCGCGCGCCGCGGACTACGATTTCTTCCTGAAGCTGGACGCCGACATGGTGTTTCGGCACGAGCGCGGACTGACGACGATCCGCGACCTGTTCGCCGCCGATCCCGGACTCGAAGGGATGATGTTCGACGTCCATGACTGGTATTCGGACTACCTGACGCCGGGCCTGCAGGTCTTCCGGTCATCGGTCCGCTGGGCGCCGCATGCGGATCCGCTGATGGTCGACCCGATGCCGCGGATGACCGGGCGGGCCGTGCGCGTCACCAAGGCTCCGGCACCGCTCGTCGTGCACAGTCCCGATCCCTCGCCGCTGCAGGCGTTCCGGTTCGGCGTCCACCGCGCGATGAAGATGCTCCAGCTGGACCGTCCCGCCGCCGCGCGCGATCGCGGGCGGTTCGAGGTCCACTACGTGATTCTGCAGGCCACGTGGGACAAGCTGCGGGAATCGAACGACGCGCGGCGGGCGCTCGCGATCGCCGGCGCCGAGTACGTGGCGCGCGAGGGATCGGCGCTGTTCGGGCGGGCCTACACGGATCCGGCAGTCGACGCGCTGTTCAGGCAGCGGTTCGCGACGCCGGGGAGCCGCGATCTCGTCGCCCATTGCGCCGCTGCGTGGGACGACGCACAGGGAAACCGCGCTCGTCTCCTCGGCCTCTTCGGGGCCGCGTGACCGTAACGCACCGCGCGGCGGGGGCGCCGCGTGACGTTCACCGCGGCGCCTGCGCTCCGCGCTCCGCTTGGCACCAGCTGCGCCACATGCCGCGATAGAGGACCTCGAGATCGGCGACGAAACGCGCCTCGTCCATGAGCGGCGACCGCCGGACGCGGCCCGGCAGATCCGAGCGCAGCGCCGCGAGGCGAGCGCGGTCGCCGCCGAGACCCGCGGCGGTCGCGACGTAGCGCTCGGCGGTGTCGGCGACGAGCTCTGGCAAGCCCACGTTCGACAGGATGGTGCGCCCGCAGCGGCTGGCCGCCGTCCGCCCCGACCAGGTGAGGACGGGCACGCCCCTGGCGAGCGCCTCGATGGTGGTAGTCCCGCCGTTGAACGGATACGTGTCGAGCGCGAGATCGATGCGCCCGTGCAGCGCGGCGAACTCTGCCGGTGACAGCCAGGGGATGCACTCCACGCGCTCGAGATTCACGCCGCGCTCCGCGAGGCCCGCGAGGACGCGGCGCCGGGACGGCCCTTCCGCGGCACCCGCAATGATCAGGCGCGCCTCGGGCACCGCCAGCAGGATCCGGGCCCACGCCGCAAGGACCGGCGTCGAGAGCTTGCGCAGGTTGTTGAGCGACGCAAACGTGGGGCGCGCATCGCGGCGCTCGACGGCCACACGCTCCGGCTCGTGCGACGGGGGACGGTAGCACCAGAGGCAGTGCGGCATCCGCGCGAGGCGCTCGACGTGGTGCGGCTCGGTTTCGCCGGGAGGATCGACGTACGGATCGGTGATCCGGTAGTCGATTGCGGCGAGCCCCGTCGTTCCGTGGTAGCCGAGATAGGTCGCCTGCACCGGCGCGAGCCGCCGGGCGAGATCGGCGAGGCGATTCCCCGCGGTGTGGCCCGACAGCTCCACCAGGAGGTCGATCGCGTCGGCCGCGACCTGTCGCCGGAGCGCGTCTCCGTCCAGCCCGTCGATCTCGCGCCACACGGCACCGTAGCTTCGCAGCCGCTTCGCGACTGCGTCGCCCGACGGGGCGTTGTCGTAGCAGTGGACGACGATCCGCGCCGGATCGTGGCGCGCGAGCAACGGCTCGATGAACAGCGAGACCGCGTGCCCCCTCAGGTCGGGTGACACGTAGCCGACGCGCAGCGGGCGCTCCGGATCGCGGTCGTTGCCGAACGCGTGGCGAGATCCCGCCGCGGGCTCGCCCACCAGCGCCGCCCACTCGCGATGCTCCTCGAGGAGCGCCGCGGGATCCTCGGCGCGGTGCGCCAGCGCGAACAGCAGATTCGATCGGACCCGCGGACGGCGCGGGTCGTACTCGAGCGCCCGGCGATACGCGGCGATCGCGTCATCGACCAGCCCGAGCTCGAATCTCAGATCGGCGAGCTGCGCCCAGAGCCGTGCCGAACGCGGCTCGATTCCGAGCGCCAGCTCGAGCTCGGCGGCCGCCGTCGCGAAGTCGCGGCGCATCGCGGCCGCCCGCGCGCGCGCCACGACATCGTCGATCGGGCGGGCGGCTCCGCGCGTCAGCAGGCGCGCCGCGCGCGACAGGAGATCGCCCAGCACGCGCGGAATTATACGCATCGACCCGGTTGCGGCCGGCCCGCGCGCTGTGGTTCACTAGCTGGCCATGCTGCTTCGCCTGCTCGCCAGCCTCGGTCGCGCGCCCCGACCCGCGACGCCGGCACCGCTCCGCGTGGCCCACGACCGGTCCGAGCGCAGCGTGCTGAACGTCGGCGGCGGAAGCAAGGCGATCGCGATCCCGGCCCACTACACGGGATGGCGTCATTTGATGCTCGACATCGACGCCAACGCGAAGCCCGATCTCCTGCTCGACGCGCGCAACCTCCAACAGCTCGAGCCGAGCCTGTTCGACGCCGTCTACTGCTCGCACAACCTGGAGCACTATTACGCCCACGACGTGCCCAAGGTGCTCGCCGGATTCGCGCACGTGCTCAAGCCGCACGGGTTCGCGGAGATCCGGGTGCCGGATATCGGCGCGGTCGCGCGCCAGATGGTCGAGCACGGGCGCGACATGGACGACCTTCTCTACACCTCGCCCGCAGGGCCGGTGACGGTGCGCGACGTGCTGTACGGTTTCAGCCGCGCGATCGAGAAGACCAAGGTGGATTTCTACGCGCACAAGACCGGCTTCACCCGGCGCTCCCTCGCCGATGCCCTGCTGCGGGCGGGCTTCACCCACCTCTATGCGGCGGAGCCGCTCGCGGCGTTCGAGCTCCGTGCGATCGCGCTTCGGGCCGCGCCCGGGGAGCAGGTCCGAACGCTCCTCGGCCTCGAGGCAGCGCTCGCGCCGCGCTGATCGACGGCGGCGGGCGCGGCGCCCCGCGCGCGGCGCTGCGGGAAAAAGAAAACGGGCCGCTGCGGCCCGTTTCCCTTGGCAGCGGCGCGCCGAGCGCGCCGCGGACCGTATCTTGTTAGTCGTTACGGCAGGTCGACGGCTCGTACTTGGTCGGGGTGACCGCGCACGACCAGGTGACCGTGTTGGCGGTCGTGTTCCACGACGGGGTTACGGTGACGACGAGACCCGACGTTCCAATCGCCGAGGTGGCGTTGAGCACGATGGCGGTGTCGCCCACCGTGGCAGCGCTGAGGAACCCGTAGGGCTGCAGCGACAGGTTCTGCGAGGCGCTGGTGAGACCGTTCAGGTTCTGCGCGCTCTCAGTGAACGCCGTCCGCACGGCCGACGCGCCGAGCAGGAGCTCGGAGACGCGGGCGCGGATCGTGTAGTCCTGATACGCGGGCAGCGCCACCGCCGCCAGGATGCCGATGATCGCAACGACGATCATCAGTTCGATCAAGGTGAAGCCCTTCTGCAACATGCGCATTCAGCTGACTCCCAGTTGGTTGACGAAGTGCAAAAATCTGCACACTCCACCAGGAGCAGGACACATGCCACGGCGCCCCGGCCGGCGGCATTCCGTCACGGAATCGGGCCCCGGCCCGAGAAAGTGTGAACTGCGCCTCGCCAACCGGCCCATCGTTCCCAGGGGCGGGCGCCGCGGGCGAAAAAAAGCGGGCCGCTCGGCCCGCCTTGGCGAGGTTTGGCGCCCGGGCCGTGCCCGGGCGAGCCAAATCTGACGCGCCGCGTCAGTCGTTACGGCAGGTCGACGGCTCGTACTTGGTCGGGGTGACCGCGCACGACCACGTGACCGTGTTGGCGGTCGTATTCCACGACGGCGACAGCGTCACTACCAGACCCGACGTTCCGATCTGCGAGGTGGCGTTGAGCACGATCGCGGTGTCGCCCACCGTGGCAGCGCTGAGGAACCCGTAGGGCTGCAGCGACAGGTTCTGCGACGCGCTGGTGAGGCCGTTCAGGTTCTGCGCGCTCTCGGTGAACGAGGTCCGTACCGAGGAGGCGCCCAACAGAAGCTCGGACACCCGGGCGCGGATCGTGTAGTCCTGATACGCGGGCAGCGCCACGGCCGCGAGGATGCCGATGATCGCGACCACGATCATCAGCTCGATGAGGGTGAAACCCTTGTGCAAGGTACGCATTCAACGGACTCCTACTCTTGTGGACCGATACGAATACGAGGACTGCACGCGCATCAAAAGCAGGACATATGCCACATCCCCGACCGCCTGTCGACTCCGGCAGTCTCCGATAAACTCGCCTATAAACAACATCTTATAGTGAGAGACGGGAAAGGCGCTCGCTCACCGGCTGGGTCGTTGGGCGCGCGCGCCCTGCGGGCTCGTTAGCCGGCGGTCCGAATGTGACGTTTTTGGGCACCTCGGCCGGGTCGCTGCGCCGCAACAGCCGCTCAATGATCCCGGACCCATGCGGCGAGGGCAGCCGTCGCCTCGCCGATCGCGTTCGCCCAAGGCTCGCCGATGCGCTGCCGGATCAACCGGGCACTGGGATACCACGGCAGGGTCTCGCCTTCGAGGCAGTACCGCCATTCCGGAATGCTGGGAACGAGCACCCACACTGCACGCCCGAGCGCGCCGGTCAGATGGACGATCGAGGTGCAGACCGTGACGACGAGATCCAGCGCGCAGACCAGCGCCGCCGTCTCGTCGTAGTCGGGGATGGCCTCGGGGAAGTGCGCCAGCGCGATCCCGGTTTCGCCCGCGAGCGCGGCGAGATCCGCATCGACCGCACCGTATTGCAGGCTCACGAACCGGCAGCCGGGGGTGCCGAGCAGCGGCGCGAGCTCCCGCAGGGCGATGCTGCGCAGCTTCGCCCGGGTCGACGCCGCGCCGCCGCGCCACGAGACGCCCACCCGCGGGCCGGGTCCGAGCGCGGCGAGCCGCGCCCGCCAGTGGGCGATGCGGTCCGGGTCGGCGCGGAGATAGCCCGAGTGCGCCGGAAACGCAGACGCGGTGCGCCGAAACAGCACCGGCAGCGTCCCGGCGAGCACCTCGACCGCGCGCGCGTCACCGGCGAGCACGCTCCGCCCGGTGCCGCGCGCGATCGGCTGCACGCCGGGAAACGACCGGGCGAAGAGCTTGATCAGGCGCGGGTCGCACTCCAGGATGCAACGCCGCGCGCGGCGCATCACATCGGGCATGCACGACGCGAACATGATCTCGTCGCCCAGGCCCTGCTCGTGCACGATGACCAGGGTCGTGTCGTCCGGCAGCGGCTCGCCCCGCCACTCGGGAAGGTTCAACGTCACGCCGCCGGCGTCGAGCGCCTGCTTGCGAAACTCGTAGCTCGTCCAGCCGTCCTCGAACTCGCGGCTCGCGAGCTGGAGGTGCGCATAGTCCCAGCGCGCGATGAAGTTTCGCGGCTCGTGATCGATGACCCACCGCAGGCGCTCCTTCGCCTCGGCGAACCTGCCGGCATAGAGATACGCATTGCCGAGGCTTAGATGCCCGGAGACCATCTCCGGCGCGATCCGCATCATCGTCTCGAGCGGCTCGACCGCCGCCTCGTACTCCTCGGTCGCGATCCTGCTCGCCCCGAGGACGTTGTAGGCGTCCACGCATCGCCCGTCCAGCGCGATCGCCCGTCGGGCGCTCTCTTGCGCTGCGGGGAACCGCCCGAGGAGGTATTGGACCCGGCCGAGCGCTGCGAGCAGGTCGGCGCGGTCCGGCGCGACTTCGCATGCCCGGGCAAAGTAGTCGGCCGCCAGGTCGTTCGCCTCGGCGCTCTGGCTGAGCTTGGCGAGCAACATCAGCGAGTCGAGGTGCCGGGGATCGTGATGCAGGGCGAGCTCCAGGCAGTCGCGCGCCTCCTCCAGACGGTTGAGCGCCGCATAGAGCGCGCCGAGCTCGTTCCAGCCGTCGGGCCACGCCGGCTCGTCCGCGAGCGCGCCCTCGAGCAGCCCGATCGCGGCCTCGAGCGCCCCCTGCGCTTGCAGTTCGCGCGCGCGGCTGAGCAGCTGCCCCTCCCGGCTCGCGTTCTCAGCGGCATCGCCTCGCCCGGGCGCCTTCGCGGCGCCTTCCGGTTCGGTGGCACGGGCAGGCGCCGGGACGGCGACCCGGACCGGCGCGGGGGACCCGGCGAGCCCCAGCTCCGACTGCAACGCGTCGGCCACCTGCTGCACCAGCCCGCGCCAGCTCGCGCCGTGGGCGCGGCGGAACACGCAGGCGCTCGGATACCAGGGCAGATCCGCGCCCGAACCCAGATAGCGCCACGACGGCGACGGCGGCGCGAGGATCCAGACGCGCTGGCCGAGGGCCCCCGACAGATGCGCGGCCGCAGTGCATACGGTGATCACCATGTCGAGCGCCGAGACGAGCGCCGCCGTCTCCTCGTAGTCGGCGATGGCTTCGGGCCAGTGGTGCACGGGCGAACCGCGCTGGGCGGCGAGCTCCGCCGCCTCGGCCGCGGCGGCGGAGGTGTACTGCAGGCTCACGAAATGCGGCTGCGGCAGACCGAGCAGCGGCGCGAAGTCGGCCGGCGACAGCGTTCGATCCTTGCGCCCGGTCCGGAAGAACCCGCCGGTCCAGGTGAGCCCGATCTTCGGCCCGGGACCGAGCTCCGCCAGCCGCTCGCGCCAACCGGCCACCCGCGCCGGGTCGGCGACGAGGTAGCCGGTGTGCGCCGGAAAATCGGCGGCGTTGCGGCGGTACAGGCTCATCAGGCTGCCGGCCGCGATCGCCGCGCTCACGTCCCTGAACTCTTCCAGCCAGGGTGGATACCCGGCGGTCGCCGGACGCACTTCGACGCCGGGGAAAGACCGCGCGAACAGCGGCGCGAGCTTGGGCGGCGCCTCGAGCACGAGGGCGCGGACGCGCGCGCGCGCGTCGGGCACGCAGGACGCGAACAGGAGCATGTCGCCGATCCCCTGTTCCGAGCGCACGAGGAGGCGCCCGTCGTCGAGCCGCGCGCCGTCCCAGCGCCGGAATGGCAGCCGCGGCATGAAGGCGTCGGGAAGCTCGAAGCGCGATTCGTAGTTGTCCCAGCCCTGCGCGAAGTCCCGCAGCAGCAGCTGAAGCTCGCCGAGGCCGGCGCGCGCGATCGCGCTCTCGGGCGCGTCCGCCAGCACCTGTCGATAGCCCGCGAGGGCGCGATCGCAGTCGCCCAGCTTCGCGTCGATCGAGGCGAGCACCACCCGCGCCTCCACGAGGTCGGGCTTCAGCTCGAGCGCGCGCGTGGCCTGGGCCCGCGCCTCCTCGTATTCCTGGTCGTCGAGCAGCACCGTGGCCAGGTTCACTCTCGTCCAGGCGTGCGCGGGCCGCAGCTCGGCCGCGCGCCGGAGCGCGGCGACCGCCTCCTCGAGCCGCTCGTTGTCGCGCAGCGCGAGGCCGTAGTTGCTCCAGGCGAGACCCGAGGCCGGCTCGGCCTCCACCGCCCGCTGGAGGCACTCGAGCGCCCGCGCGTAGACCCCGCGGCGCTGGGCGACCACGGCGAGGTTGATCCACGCCTGGGCCTGGTGGGCGTTGAGCGCGGCGGCCCGTTGAAACCTGGTCCAGGCGGAATCGAGGTTGCCGAGCTCGAGCTGAAGCAGCCCGAACTCGTTCCAGAAATCGGGGCGCTCGGAGAGGAACGGCTGCGCCCGCTGCAGCGACAGCACCGCGGCGTCGACGTCGCCGCTCGCCCGGAGCGCCTTCGCGAGCACGAAATGCGCCTCGCCGTGGCGCGGCGCCGCGCGGAGCACGCCGCGCAGCGTGTCGATCGCGGCGGAAAGGTCGCCGCGCCCGAGCTGCGCGGCGCCGAGCAACGTCCGCGCCCCGAAGTGCGTCGGTGCCTCGCCGAGGACCTCGCGGCACAAGCGCTCCGCCTCGTCCGGAGCGCCGTCGTTGAGGGCTTGCGCGGCCCGCGCGAGGGTCGCCGTTCGCGTCTCCTCCGGCCCGCCGGACGCCGGGGGCGGCGGACGAAGCAGGTCCTTGAAGAGTCGGCTCAGCATCGGGACGCGCGAAACGAGTGCGGCGCGCGCCGCCTAAGCGAGCGCGCGATGCCGCGCGGCATGCTGCATCGCCTCCAGCTCCGCGCGCCACTCGGTCGCGTACTCGCAGTCGCGATACTCCTCGAAGTACGGACCGCCGAGCGTGTAGTGCACGAGCGAGGCGTCGCGGGTCGGCTTGTAGTAGCCGACGAGATGATTCCAGCGCCGCGGCAGGTCGCCGATCGCGGTCTCGTCCAGCCACTTGAACTGGTGCAGCTCGAGGCCGGAGGCCGAGTTCACGTATTCCGGCGTCAGCGCGCGGCAGCGCGCGTTGTTGAACAGCATCACGCTCGACCAGTTCTTCTTGGGATACTGGGTCTGGGGCTGGCCGAGGAACTTGACGCTCTCGCGCGGCTGATGGTCGTGCTTCACGACCTGGACGGCGAACCGCTCGTCGCGCAGCGCCCACAGCTTCGCGATGTCGTCGAGCATCAGCATGTCGCAGTCCATGAAGATGCTCCAACCTTGGTAATCGGAGAGGTATGGGGTCAGGAATCGGGAGAACGCGAAGTCGGTCGACTGGAGCGGATGCCGCTCGCGCGTGAACGTGGCCGCGAGCTGCGCGAGCACGAGCGGCGTGATGCTCACGGGCGCGCTCGACCGGACGTGGATGCTGTAGGCGAGCACGCTGAAGGCGATCGCCTCGCGCGGATCGAAGCCGATGAACGCCCGGATCATCGCGTTCAGCCCTCGCTCGCGAGCAGGGTCTCGACGAGCTTCTGGTCGGCGGGATCGTCTTTCATCGACTCGACCCAGAACTCCCAGCGGACGCCCGGATGACGGGCCGCGACGCGGCGCACCACCTCGGCCCACCATTCCTGCGGCTTGATCGTGCAATGCGCGTTCTCGCCGGTCGGCAGGCGCTTTTTCGCCGGATAGCACGCGACGTTCGCGAACACGAACAGCCGCGCGAACCCGAACATCTCGTCGACGATCCACTCGATGTCGTCCTCGGGACAGTGCTCGAGCACGTCGGTCGAGATGACCCCGTCGAATTTACCCGACGGCAGCTCGCTGTACGGCGGGTAGCTCGGATCGAAGCACTGGATGTAGTCGACGTCCCAGTAGTCCTGCATCGTGTCGTACGCCGCGCCGTCGCGCAGCCGGACCGGCCCCGCGTACTGCTTGCCCTTGCCGCTGCCGTAGTCGAGGATCGACGCGGCGCCGGTCGCGACGATCAGCCGCTTGATCCGCGCCGCCTGCGGCGGCAGGCTTCCGCCCGGGAACACCTGCTCCGGCGGCAGGTTCAGGAAGCGCTCGCCCTCGAGATGCATCTGCCGATAGAGCACGATGAGCTCGCGGTAGCGCGGGCTCGGGTTCGCACGGCTGAAGGGCATGGCGGAAGCGCTGGAAGCTCGAGATTCGGAGGCGCAGGGGAAGCACCACTGCGGCGCTATTATAGCGACCCGCACTTCCCCACCTCGTGCATTGTTCACGCCGCCGTTCTCGCGCGCGCCGACGATGCGCTCGCGCGCCGCGGCGCCGCCGCTCGGTGGGCAATAGTAGGCATCCCCCCCGGGCGGCGTTGGACAATCGGAAGCAAGCGCCGCTACACTTCCCGACGGCCCACTTCGGGCGTGTCAGACCCAAGCGATTCCTTCGAGGCATGGCTGCACAGCCGCAGCACCAGGGGTTCCCGGCCCGTACGGTCGAGTTTCGCGGCGCCCGGATGGCGTTCGCGACGCCGAACCCGCAGACCGCGTGGCGCGTCGACACGCTGTTCACCAAAGAGCCTGACACGATCGAGTGGATCGACGGGTTCGGCGCCTCCGACACGCTCGTCGACATCGGCGCGAACGTGGGGATGTACACCGTGTTCGCCGCCAAGGCGCGGGGGGCCAGGGTGTTCGCGTTCGAGCCGGAGTCGCAGAACTATGCCATCCTCAACCAGAACATCCTGTTGAACGGCGTGGATCATCTCGTCCAGGCGTACTGCATCGCGCTGAGCGACCGGACCGGCCTCGACAAGCTCTATCTCAGCGACTTCGACGCCGGTGGCTCCTGCCACAGCTACGGCGCGCCGCTCGACTTCAACAACCGGCCGCGCGGCGCGCAGTTCGCGCAGGGCTGCTACGCGACGACGCTCGACGCGCTGGTCGCGGCGCGCCTGATCCCGGCCCCGACGCACATCAAGATCGACGTCGACGGGCTCGAGCACAGCGTCGTCGCCGGGGCGCGGGAGACCCTGCGCGATCCGGGCGTGAAATCGGTGCTGATCGAGGTCAACACCAACCTCGACGAGCATTGGGACATCGTGGACCTCATGGTGGGCGAGGGGTTCGACTACTCGCAGGCGCAGGTCGAGCGCGCTCAGCGCAGGGAGGGGACTTTCAAGGGGGTCGGCAACTATGTCTTTCGACGTTGAGCAGCACGTCCGCTACCGGATCGAGAACGCGCCGGTGCTCGCGTACCCCTTCCCGCACTTCTACATCGAGAGCGTGTTTCCCGAGGAGTTCTACCGCGAGCTGCGCGCCCGCTTGCCCGCGCTGGACAGTTACAAGCGTCTCGACGAGACCGGGACGGTGCAGAAGGGCGCCTATCCGGAGCGCTACGTCTGCTCGTCGAGCGAGCTGGAGGAACAGGAGTTCGCGGCGGGTGCACGGTCCTCCTTCTGGGCCGATCTGAACACGTGGCTCCTCGGCGACGAGTTCGCCAGGCTGCTGCTCACCAAGTTCCGGCGCGAGATCGACGCGCGCTTCGTGGAAGGCGCCGAGCTGAGGACCGAGACCGACTGTCGCCTGGTCCGGGATTTCACCAACTACGCGATCTCACCCCACACGGACACGCCCCGGAAGCTCGTGTCCCTGCTCTTCTATCTCCCGGCCGACGACGACATGAAGCACCTCGGCACTTCGATCTACGTGCCCGTGAACCCCGACATGCGCTGCGAAGGGACCGCTCACCATGAGCGCGGGCGCTTCAAGAAAGTCGCGACGATGGAGTACCGGCCGAACGCGCTGTTCGCCTTCTTCAAGACCGACCGCGCCTTCCACGGCGTGGACAAGATCGCGGACGCCGACGTCGCCCGCGATCTCCTGCTCTACAACATCTACGTGACGAAGGTCATCGGCACCAAGCGCGCGGCGCCCGAAAAGCCCGGCCTCTCGCGCCTCTGGCTCCGCGAGAAGGCCTGAGGGCCGCCGCCGCTAGGCACACGCACGGACAACGGAGAAGAAGGCATGGCGTTCGGATTGTTCTCGACCAAGCACATCACCGAGTTTGCGCAGACGCTCGCGAGCACGCTCGCCAAGCGCTACCCGCCGGCGCTCGACGTCAACCCCGAAAAGCGGATCTCGCAGGCGCGGCTGACCAAGGTGCTCGAGGAGACGCTCGCCCAGGCGGTGGCGTTCCAGCGCGAGCACAAGCTCGGCATGTTCGGGAAGGCGAAGCTCGGCAACGAGTTCAAATGGCAGCTGAAAGAGCTGGGCTACACCGAGAAGTTCATCGAAGTGGCGACCGAGGGGCTGATGGTCTACATCACCCGCGGCGCGCCGCCCCCGGGATCGGCGCCGGTCGAGAAGGCCTGAGCCGCGCGGGGGCGCCGCGCCGGGCGCGCCCGCCCAGAACCCGGACCCGTCGAGACGCCGTGGGCACCGCCGCCGAAACCTGGCGCACCAGGCCGCTCTACGACATCGAGAAGGTCGCGGTCTTCAAGAAGCTCGTGAGCGCCGGCCGGGAGCTCGTTTTCGCCGAGCTCACGCTCGACGGCCAGACGCTGCGCTACTCGATGTCGTCGCCGGCGAGCGAGTGGCGGATCCAGACGCTGTTCACCAAGGAGCCGGGCACCATCGACTGGCTCCGGTCCTTCCGCCGCGGCGACGTCTACGTCGACGTCGGCGCCAACGTCGGGATGTACGGCATGTACGCCGGCGTGATCGCCGGCGCGCGGGTCTACGCCTTCGAGCCGGAAGCGCAGAACTTCGCCGAGCTGTGCCGCAGCATCTATCTGAACGCGGCGCACGAGACGATCGTCGCGTACTGCGCGGCGATCTGCGACGTGCCGATCGCCTACTCGCGCCTCCTCCTCAACGACATGCGCACCGGGCTCTCCTATCACGACTTCGGCGAGCCGAGCCGCCCCTACGACCAGACGCAGCGGTTCGCGCAGGGATGCGTCGGCTTCTCGCTCGATCATCTCGTGCAGAGCGGCGCGATACCGGTCCCGGATCACGTGAAGATCGACGTCGACAAGCACGAGCGCAAGGTCATCGACAGGATGCGCGGCCTGCTCGAGAGCCGTGCCATCCGCACGCTGCTCCTCGAGTGCGACCCGGCGTTGCCGCACACGCGCGACATCGTCTCGGGGCTCCTGCGCGGCGGCTGGCAGGTCAATCCCGACCAGGTCCGGCTCACGCGCACCGGCATCAGGCCGGCCGACGCGGCCATGGCGGAGGTCGTCGAGGGCGTCTACGGCGGCAACATCATCTTCGGCCGCAGCGCGGAGGACCTCGCGTTCGCCTCGCGGGCGCTCGAGCGCTTCTCGCCCGAGGACCTCGAGCGGATGGGGCAGGCGGCATGATCCGGCGCCATCCCGAGGTCCCGGACTACTTCCTGGTCCTCGAGCCGCAGCGCAGCTTCGGCGAGTACGCGCGCGTCTACGGCGACCGGCTCGCGCGGCACTACGAGGACAACGGCGTGATCGTCGTGCCGTCGATCCCGATCCCGCTCGACCTCGAGTACTTCCAGCAGCTCGCGTTCCCGCTCGAGCTGCAGAAGGCGATCGGCACGGTCAACGGGATCGAGCGGTCGATCTTCGTGCGCGACGGCGACCGATTCGCGGTCCATCAGAACCATCCGCTCGTCCAGCTCCTCGGCGACGTCGCGCGCGCGACCTACGCGCAGCGCCAGATCGTGACGTTCAACGCGCGCCTGCGGCACGGGCTGAGCGTGCTCTTCCCGCGGTACCTCTCGCTCGAGGAGGCGAACATCACCTGGAGGCTGAGCGAGACGATCGAGGAGGGGATGCATTTCGACGTGTTCGCCCAGGGCGCCCCGCTGCCCGAGAGTCAGCGGTCGCTGCACCGGCTGAAGATCTTCATCAACATCGACGCGACCGAGCGCCGCTGGCGCACCTCGCTCCCGCTTCCCGGCGTGCTCGAGCGCTGCCGGTCCGCGCTCCCCGACGAGCTGCCGGACGACATCAACGTCGTCTGCGACGTCATCGACAGGTTTCGGTTGCTGGGCGCGTTGCCGTGCCACGACCTCGCGTATCCGACCCTGTCGGCCGTGATCGCCAACGGCGAGACGGTCGCCCACGAGGTCGTCTACGGGCGGCGCGTCGTCGCGGCCGAGTTCTTCTGCCGCAGCGCGGACATGCTCGATCCGGACAAGCTGTCACACGCCTGCCTCGCGCGCTGGCTCCGCGAGGCCGGCTACACCGTGGGGCGCGATGCGCGCGCCATCTCCGAGCGCTATGCGCACCTGCAGCGCAGCGCGGAGCTCGTCAGGGCCGCGCGCGCCGGGATGGCGGGGGCGTAGGGCGCCGGCGCGCTCGATCGGGCGGGGCAGCGCCCGCCGGGCGGCCTCGCCCGGTCAGGGGAGGTAGCCGGGGATCTTCGACTCGTCGACCCGATCGATCTGCTCCGGGTCGAGGAACTGCTCGGCGTACTTCAGGTACACCTTCCTGCGGATGAAGACATCGAAGAGATCCGGGTCGATGTGCCCGTTCAGCTTGAACTTCCCGAGAATGTGCAGCGATTCCGAGAGCGTCTTGCCCTTCTTGTACGGGCGGTCCTTCGCGGTCAGCGCCTCGAAGATGTCGGCGATGCCCATCACCCGCGCCTGGACCGACATCTGGTCGCGCGTGAGGCCGCGCGGGTAGCCCTTCCCGTCCATCCGCTCGTGGTGCCCGCCGGCGTACTCGGGGACGTTGCGCAGGTGCTTCGGCCACGGCAGCGCCTCGAGCATCTTGATGGTCGAGACGATGTGGTGGTTGATGATCTCGCGCTCCTCGTGCGTCAGCGTGCCGCGCGAGATCGTCAGGTTGCGGAGCTCGTCGTCGGTGAGGAAGTTCGCGGTGTTGCCGCTCTGGTCGCGCCACTTGTAGGCGAGCCCGATCTGGTGGACCCGGTCCTGCTCCTCCTTCGACATCGACTCGGCGCCGATGTTGCAGCGGCGCAGGAATTTGCGGTCCTCCTCGATCTGGCGCAGCGTGTCGCGCAGCTCCTCGTCGATCTCGTAGGTCCGGCCGCGCCGCGTCATCTCGTCCAGTCCGGGCTGCCGCGCCAGCTCGAGCTTCTTGGTGAGCGCGTCGATCTCGGCGTCGCGCTTGAGCAGCTCGAAGCGCGTGTCGACGAGGTTGATGCGGTCGAAGATCGTCTCGAGCTTGGTCGCCTTGTCGACGACGTGGACCGGCGTGGTGATCTTCCCGCAGTCGTGGAGCAGGCCCGCGATCCGCAGCTCGTAGCGGTCCTTCTCGGTCATCCTGAAGTCGGCGAGCGGGCCGTCGCCGGTGTCGTTCACCGCCTCGGCGAGCATCATCGTCAGCTGCGGAACGCGCTGGCAGTGGCCGCCGGTGTAGGGCGATTTCTCGTCGATCGCCTCGTTGATCATGTTGATGAACGACTCGAACAGGTTCTCGAGCTGGTTGATCAGGGCGCGGTTCGTGAGCGCGATCGCCGCCTGGGAGGCGAGCGATTCGGCGAGCCGCTGATCGGACGGCGCGAACGGGACGATCTCGCCGGCCGCGGGATCCTGGCAGTTGATGAGCTGCAGCACCCCGATGATCTCGCCCTCGTGGTTCTTCATCGGCACGGTGAGGAACGACTTCGACCGGTAGCCGGTCTTCTGGTCGAAGGCGCGCGTGCCCGAGAAGTCGAAGCCCTCCTCGGTGTAGGCGTCGGCGATGTTGACCGTCTGCCCGGTGAGCGCCGCGAACGCGGCGACCATCGACGTGTTCGGGTCGCCCTGCTTGAAGAGGTGGATCGGGTAGAACGGAATCGGGTTACCGGTCGTTCCGCCCATCGCGATGTCGAGCGAGGCGGTGCGCATGATCTCGAACCGGAGCACCTGGTCGGCCCCCTCGCCTTCGACGAGATAGAGCGTCCCCCCGTCGGCGTGGGTGATGGTCTTCGCCGCGAGCAGGATCTTCTCGAGCAACGCGTTGAGATTCTTCTCGAGCGAGAGCGCCGCGCCGATCTCGTTCAGCTGCTCGAACCGCCGGAACAGATCCGGCGCGGCCTCGGGCTGCCCGGACGACCGGTCGACGGCGACGCGATTCGGAACGGTGCTCATCGCGACGCGACCACCCTACAGGCGCGGGGGATATACAAGGGGGATTCCCCCCTTGTTCGTACGAGGGCCTTTGCAGAGGATGATCGCGACGAAGGAGCGATCATTTGATGCAGACCGCCCTCACCTGCGCCAGGTCGGTGATGCCCTGCATGACCTTCTCGATCCCGTCCATCTTCAGGGTGCGCATGCCCTCCTCGAGCGCGGTGGCGAGCACCTCGGCGACCCGCGCGTGCTCGGCGATGTTCTTCTTGATCGCGTCGGTGCCGAGCAGCAGCTCGTGCAGGCCGACCCGGCCCTTGTAGCCGGTGTTGGAGCAGGTCTCGCAGCCCGCCTTGCGGTAGAGCGTGAACTGGCCCTTCTCGTCGCCGTAGGTCTTGACGAGATCCTTGTAGATGCGCTCGTAGCCGCTCTTCGCGTCCTTCTTGAACTCGCCGGTGTTGAGCAGCTCCTGGCAGTATTCCTGCAGCAGCGCCTTGATCTCGTCCGGGGCCGGGTGGTACGGCTGCTTGCACTTCGAGCACAGCCGCTTCGCGAGGCGCTGGGCGAGGATCCCGACCAGCGCGTCGGCGAAGTTGAACGGGTCCATCCCCATGTCGAGCAGGCGCACGATCGACTCCGGGGCGCTGTTGGTGTGCAGGGTCGCGAACACCAGGTGACCGGTGAGGGACGCCTCGATGCCGATCGAGGTGGTCTCCTTGTCCCGCATCTCGCCGACCATGATGATGTCCGGGTCGGCCCGCAGGAACGCCTTCATCATCGTGGCGAAGTCGAGGCCCGCCTTGCGGTTGACCTGCACCTGGCGCAGACCCTTCTGGGTGATCTCGACCGGGTCCTCGGCCGTCCAGATCTTCGTGTCGGGCGTGTTCAGATAGCCGAGGACGGAGTGCAGCGTGGTGGTCTTGCCCGAGCCGGTCGGACCGCAGCAGAAGAACAGGCCGTAGGGCTTCTCGATCGCCTCCTTCAGCCGCGGGAGGTTGTGCGCGGTCAGGCCGAGCTTGTCGAGCGGGATCGGCTCGCCGGCGGCGAGCAATCGCATCACGACGTCCTCGACGCCGCCCTGCACCGGGATGGTCGCCACCCGCAGCTCGATGTCGAGCGGGCCGAACTTGCGGAACTTGATCTTGCCGTCCTGCGGCTTGCGGCGCTCGGAGATATCGAGGTCGCACATGATCTTCAGGCGCGCGACGAGCGCGCTGCGGTACGAGGCCGGGACCTCGATGTAGGGCACGAGCGAGCCGTCCTTGCGGAACCGGATCTCGGTCTTCGACTTCCCGGGATACGACTCGATGTGGATGTCGGAAGCACCCTGCTGATAGGCGTCGACGATGACCTTGTTCACGAGCTTTACGAGCTCGTTGTCGGCCGCCGCCGAGAGGTCGTCGGTGGTGCTCGACCCTTCCTCGCCCTCTTCGCTCCCCAGGCCGTCGAGCAGGTCGCCGATGTCCCCGAGGTCGGCGACCGCCCCGAACAACAGATCGAGCGTCTCCTTGAACTCGCGCAGCGTGGTGACGACGTACTTGATCCGCGCCTTGGGGAAGATGTTGCTGACGACCCGGGACGCCTTGACCCGCTCGGGGTCGAGGCACATGACGCTCAGCCCGCGCTCGGTCTCCTCGAGCGGCACCCAGCCGTGCTCGGCGACGTACTCGCGCTTGAGGTTCTTCAGCAGGTCCATCGGCTTGACCCGCTCCGCCTTGTGCGGCTCGTAGGCGACGCCGAAGAACTTCGCGAGCGCCTGGCCGATCGAGTTCACCTTGACGTTGTGCTCCTCGACGAGCACCGTCTCGATGTCGATCGATTTCTTGCGCGTGGTGCGCGCCGCGGTCTCGAGCTCGGCGGCCGAGATCACCGCATCGGACACCAGGAAGTCGTACTTCGACTTCGGGACGCCGAGCTTCTGCCGCTGCTTGAGGGCGATCGCGAGCGTCTTGCAGAGCTCGATCATACCCTCCTCGGCGAGCGCCCCGAACGGGACGCCGGACTTGTTGTTGATCAGCTGGACGACCCCCAGGAGGTCGCCCGCCGGCGCATCGAGGACCGGCGAGACGAGCATCTGCTTGGTGCGGTAGCCGGTGCGCTTGTCGACCTCCTGCAGGAACCGCAGGTTCGGGTTGTGGCTGCGGAGCTCGCCCTCGTCGTAGACGTCCTTGAGGTTCAGCAGCTTCTTCGACATCGCGGCGTAGCCGGCGATCGAGTGCTCGGCGATCGGCAGCTTGAGGTCGCGGAACGAGTTCAAGCCGGTCTTCACCTTGGAGATGATGGTGGCCCGGTCCTCGCCGGTGACGTAGATCGTGAGCCGGTCGGCGTTGAACAGCGTGCAGATGTCGCCGCTCACCTCGAGCATGATCTCGTCCACGTTGGCCGTGGCGTGGATCCGGTTGGTGACCGCCTGCAGGCTCTTCTGGAAGGCGAGCCGGCTCGTCACGTCGCCGGGCGGCATGGAATGGGGACTCAGCACTGCGCTCATAACGTCACATCCTGTCGGAAGACCGTCGCTCCGGTCGCGTCGCGGCGCGGCCAAGGGGGGCCGCGCGTCGCGTCACCGGCGGACCGCCACGCGGCGACTGACGAATTTAGCGCCTCGCGCCCGCCTCGGGCAACCGCGGCGGCCGGAGACCTGCGGCTTTTTCCAGGCCGGCGCCCGGGCGGGCCCGCCGCGCGCCGGGAACCCCGGCATGCAAGACCCGGGCCGGCGGCCGCAAAGCGCAGGGTTAACGACCTGGCTTCAGGCGGTCCCGGCGCCGCCGCGCAGCCCGCCCTCGAGGACAAATGCCCGGAATCCGCGCTGCGCGAGCAGGAAGGCCGCGGCGGAGCTCCGCCGGCCGCTCTGGCAGTACAGGACGTATTCCCGCGTCCGGTCCAGCACCTTGACGGCGTTGCGGACCTCCGACAGCGGGATGTTGATCGCGCCCGGAAGCTTGTCGTACTGGTATTCGGAGGGGTAGCGGGTGTCGATCCACTGCCCACCGGCGGCGATCTTCGAGCGCGCCTGCTCCATGGTCACGCTGTGGAGCAGCGGCTTCTTCAGCAGCTCGTTGAAGTCCTCTTTGGCGAGGCGGAAGAGCGAGCCCTCGGTCAGCATCGTGACGGTCGCGTTGCGCTTCGCGTTCGCGACCAGCGCCTCCTCGCCGAACGCATCGCCGCTCTTCAGCTCGGCGAGCTTCATCGCCACCCCGCCCACGCTGCGCTCGACCAGGCACTTGCCGGCCTCGAGGACGTAATAGTAGTCGCCTTCGTCGCCCTCCCGGAGCACCACCTGGCCGCGCTTGACGGCCACGCGCTGGAACCGCTTCAGCATCTCGTTGATGTGCGCCGTGGGGAGCTGCGCGAACGCGCCGGACTTGAGGTTGTTGATGCTAAAGACCCCCGACAGGATCGACCAGTTGCTCATCGACGGCGCCCCGGCTTCGGGGCCGCGCGCGCCGGTCTTGTCGGCGTCGGCGAGCTGATCCCAGGTGAGCATGATGTCGAGGAGGTCCTCGTCGATCCGCAGCAGCTCGACGTCGGTGATCGCCTTCGCCGACGCGAACGGCGTCTTGCGGCCGACCGGGTGCCGCGCCTCCGGCGTCCCGCCCACGACGACCTGCGAGCTGCCGTTGCCGAGGATGAGGGCGAGCTCGCCCTTCAGCAGGAACACGAGCTGGCCGCCGATGCCCTTGACCCGGAACGGGTCGAGCGTCTTGCTCACCTGCTCGACGTAGCAGAGCTCCGCGAGCTCGGTGAGCCGCTGCGCCGACAGCGCCGAGATCGGCTCGAGCGCCTTGAGGACCTGGATGCTTGCCTTGGCGGTGGACATGGCGCCGGCTAGAACTCGATCACCTGGTTGTTCTGCAGCATGCGCGGGCGGTACTGCCCCGCGTCGCTCTCGATCTCCTCCATCGTCAGCTCGATCTCGCCGGGCTTGAGGTGGGTGATGAAGATGTCGCAGCTGCGCTCGAGCTTCGCGAGCTCCTCGGCGAGCATGCTCGGGCAGAGGTGCTTCGACATGATCGCCAGGCTCTTCTCCCGGTTGCAGAACGCGCATTCGATGATGAGGTACTTGAGGTTCGCGATCTTGTTGACGATCGGCCAGAGCTCGTCGTTGGTGGTGGTGTCGCCGGTGAACACGAGGCTCGCCTTCCCGCTGTCGAGCTTGTACCCGATCGCCGGAACGACGTGGTTCGCGGGCAGCGCGGTGATCGTGCGCCCGCCGCCGAGGTCGACCGTCTCGCCGAGCTCGACGGTCGCGTAGCGCAGGAACGGCCGCTCGGGGCTCGGGATCTGGGTGAAGTCGGGCCAGATCGACCAGTTGAAGACGTGGTTCTTGAGGATCTCGATCGTCGCCGGGATCGCATGCACCGTGAGCGGTTCGTCGCGCATCTGGCCGACGGTGTCGACCATGAACGGGATCGACGCGACGTGATCGAGGTGCGAATGGGTGAGGAAGACGTGGTCGATCGGGGTGAGCTCGGCGAGCGTGAGATCGCAGACGCCGGTCCCCGCGTCGATGAGGATGTCGCGGTCGAGCAGCATCGAGGTGGTGCGCAGGTGCCTGCCACCGATGCCGCCGCTGCAACCGAGGACTCTGATCCGCATCATCCAGCCCAAATCGGGGCCAAGGCTCCGTAGTCAAGCCCCTGAACCGGCACGCCGCTCATTTCGTCTCGAACGAGGTTACCCCGTCCCACGCAGGCTCGGGCAACTCTCGACGATAGCGGGCGACGCGCTCGGCGTAGAAGGAATAAAGTGGCGTGCCCGGATACAGGCGCTGGAGGTTGAAGAGCACAAGTTCCGCCTGGTCCCAGTTCTGCGCGCGGTAGGTCTTGAGCGCCTGCGCCCAGAGCTTGAGCTCCTCCAGGCGCTCCCGCCCCACCTCGCCCTCCGCGCCGAGCGGCTCGAAGATCGCCACCGGCTCGCCCTTGCCCTTGACGCGCACGCGGTCGACCTCGCGATAGACGAACTCCTTCGCCGCGTCCCGCGTCGCCTGGCCCACCAGGGCGTCGACGCCGTAATGCTTGGTCAGCCCCTCGAGCCGCGAGGCCAGGTTGACCGCGTCGCCCATCACCGTGTACGCGCGCCGGATCCGCGAGCCCATGTCGCCGACGCGCATCGGGCCGGTGTTGATTCCGACGCCGATCCGGACCTCCGGCCAGCCGCGCTCCCGGAATGCGGCGTTGAGCTTCGGCAGCGCCGCGAGCATCGCCCGCCCGGCAGCGACCGCCTGGCGGGCGTGTTGCGGGTCGGCGACCGGCGCGCCCCAGAACGCCATGATCTGGTCGCCGACGTACTTGTCGAGCGTGCCCCGGTGGTCGTTGCGGATGACGAGGCTCATCGCCGTCAGGAACTCGTTCATGAACGCCGAGAGCTGCCGCGGGTCCAGGCCCTCCGCGATCGAGGTGAAGTCGCGGATGTCGGTGAAGAGGACCGTGAGGACCTCGTTCCTGCCCTCCATGCTGTACTTCCCGGGGTTGGCGGACATGACGTCCACGAGCTCCGGCGGCACATACTCGCCGAAGCGTAGCGTGAGCTGCTGCTTGGCCCGCGACTCGACAAAGAAGCCGTACGACATGTTCAGGGCGAACAGCACGATCACCAGCAGCAGGCTCGAGGCGAGCGGGAAGGCCATGTTTCCGATCATCCACGCGCCGATGCTCAGGGCCGTGACCGCCACGAGCGCCGCCACCGACACAAGCGTCGCGCGCAGGGGCGTGAGGAACGGCAGCCAGATCACCGCCGCGATCCCGACGGCGAGGAGCAGGACGACCTCGGCGCCGACGAAGTAGGCTGGCCGGGCCGCGATCCGGTTGTCGAGCATGCCGGCGATCAGGTTGGCGTGCACCTCCACCCCCGGATAGGCCTCGCCGACCGGCGTGGCGCGCAGGTCCTGGAGTCCGGGCGCAGTCGCACCGACGAGCGCGATCTTCCCTTTCAGCTCGTCGACCTCCACGCGGTCGGAGTAGACGTCGGCCAGGGACACGTAGCGGAAGCTGCCCTTCGGCCCGCGATAGGGCACTAGGGCACAGGCGTTCTCGTCCACCGGGATGCGCACCGGGCCCACATCGAGCCACTCCAGGCCGGCGTAGTCCCGGTTGAAGACGCTCCCCGGCGGGTATCCGGGCTCGACCTTCGGGAATCCGGTGAGCGCGCGCACGACCGCGAGCGCGAGCGGCTCGTAGTACGCCTCCTTGTATTCGGCAAGCATCGGCACGCGGCGGTTGATGCCATCGTCGTCGAGGAACGCGTTGAAGTGCCCAGTCGCCGCCGCCGCTGCCTGGAACTCGGGCAGGTTGGCGCCGTAGCCGGTCCACGAGGTGAAGACGATCGGGCGGCCGGTGAAGGTCCCCCGCGGCAGCACCGGCGGCGGGAGCGCCCCGGTCGTGCGGGCGTCGCGATCGCTCGTGAGGTAGTAGCCGAGCACCACCGGCCGGCCCTTGATCGCCGCGGCGAACTGCGCGTCATGGTCGAGCCGGGGGCGCAGCGTCTCGAGCGCCGACTGGAACTGGGGAACGTCCTTCAGCGCGCCTTTCGCGAGCCCCTCCAGCGCCGGTAGCGCGCTCGTACGGTCGGGCTCGGCGAACACGACATCGAACCCGAGGACCTGGACCTCGTACTTCTTGAACAGCTTCTCGACCAGGCCGGCGAGGACGTCGCGACCCCAGGGCCACTGGCCGAGCCCGGGCGTGGCGAGGCTCTTCTCGTCGATGTCGAGGATGACGATGCGCTCGTCGACGCCGCCGGGCGACGTCAGCCACAAGCTGAGCTGCAGGCGAGCGTCGTAGATGATGCGGTCGAGCTGGTCGATGAACGGGACCCGGAGCTCGTCGATGAACGGGAGCCGGTTGAACTTCACGGCGTGGCCGAGGAAAAACGCGAGGACCGCGAGCCCCAACGCGATCCGGACGAGGTGCTGCCTCACCGCGCGACGCCCGCCCGGAGCCGCGGGCCGTGCGGCTCGCGCCGGAGAGTCGGGGGCTTGCCCGTCTGCCGCATGAGCCCGAGGAGTGCCCCGCCTGCGCCCGCGCCGCGCCGTCCCATCGACGGCGACCCGCTACGCCTTATAGAAGAACTCCATCTTCACGCCCGCGAGCTCGATGATGTCGTGATCGCCGAGCGGATGCGCCTGGGCGTCGAGGAGCTTGCCGTTCAGGATCGGGAAGTTGGCCCCCTCGACGTGGGTGATGAAGTAGCCCTGCGGCCGCTTGGTGATCACCGCGACCTGGACCCCCGGCTTGCCGAGCGTGGTGAGCGCCTTCGAGAGCTCCATCTCCTTGCCGGCGTTCGCGCCGGAGAGGATCTGGATCGCCGCGACCTTCGCGGTCCCGATCGGCTGGGAGGTCGACATCGGCTGCGAGGTCGACATCGGCTGCGAGGCTCCCATGGTCGGCATCGCCTGCGACGCCGCCGCCGGCTTCACCGCCTGCGGCTGCGACGCCGACAGCGTCGGGGTCGGCTGGGTCGTCGCCACGGTCGGCGACGGCTGCGACGCGCCCATGGCGGGCCCCGCCGGCGCGGGCTTCTGGCCCTCCGGCGGCTTCGGGCCCTCCGGCGGCTTCGGCGGGGTCGCCCCGGGACGCAGCACCATGGTCTTCTCGAAATCCTGCGGGGAGGCCTGCTTCGAGGTCTGGTCGTTGATGTACTTCAGCTTGTACTTGCCGAGCTCGACGACGTCGTTGTTCTGGAGGAAGTGCTTCTTGATCGGCTGGCCGTTGACGAGCGTGCCGTTGGTCGACCCCAGGTCCTCGAGGAACGAGTCGTTCAGGATCGTCACGATCACCGCGTGCTCGCCCGACACCGCCAGGTTGTCGATCTGGATGTCGTTGTGCGGCTTGCGGCCGATCGTGGTGCGCTCCTTGGTGAGGGTGATCTCCTTGAGCACCAGCCCGTCCATACTGAGAATCAGCTTTGCAGCCATGACAGTTTCCCCGTCTATCTCAACCAGCTAAAGAACCGCGAGATCCAGCCCCTCGGCGCGGCGTAGTCCCGCACCACCCGCACCAGAATGACGGACACATTGTCGCGCCCGCCGTTGTCGTTCGCCATCTGCACCAGCTGCTGGGCCGCGAGCCGGAGGTTCGCCGACAGCGTCTGCAGCGTCATGCCGATGTCCACGTCGCTCACCATGTCGTTCAGCCCGTCCGAGCACAGCAGGTAGATGTCCCCGAGCTGGGTCGGATAGCAGTGCAGCTCCGGCTCGACCGTCGGATCGATGCCGAGCGCCCGGGTCACCAGGTTCTTGTTCTGCGAGAACTTCGCCTGCTCGGGCGTGATCATCCCGCTGTCGATCTGCTCCTGCAGCAGCGAGTGGTCGCGGGTGAGCTGCTCGAACGTCTCGCCCCGCAGCCGGTACAGCCGCGAGTCGCCGATGTGCGCGACGCTCACCTTGTTATCGTAGAACACCGCGGCCACGAGCGTGGTCCCCATCCCCGAATACTGCGGCTGGCTCTGGGCCGCCTGGTAGATCGAGGTGTTCGCCTTCGCGATCTGGTCGGTCAGCAGCCTCTCGGCGTACGGCTTGCCGGAGCCCGGCTCGAGCTTGTAGGGCGGCGTCTCGTCGAGCAGGTGCTGGAGCTCGGTGGTGATCACGGTCGTCGCCATCCCGCTCGCCACCTCGCCGGCGTTGTAGCCGCCCATCCCGTCGGCGAGCACGACCAGCCCCTTCGCCGCGTCCGCGGCGATCGAGTCCTCGTTGTGGGAGCGCACGATTCCCGGATCGGTGCAGCTCGCGATCTCCAGGGCCTGACTCAAGTTCATCGCTCAAAGGGTGATGTCCACCTGCGGCCGCGCCGCCCCGCCGACGCCGGCGCGCAGCGCCTGCGCGAACTCCTCGCCCGTCTGGAAGCGGACGTCGGCCTCCTTCGCGAGCGCGCGCTCGAGAAACACCGCGAGTGCCGGCGGCAGCCGCGGATTGAGGGCGAGGATGTCGGGCGCCGGCTCGTTCGCGATCTTGAACATGAGCTGCGCCATCGATTCGCCGTCGAACGGCAGCCGGCCGCACAGCAGCTGGTACAGGCTCACCGCGAGCGAGAACAGATCGGAGCGGCCGTCGATCTTCCGGCCGGCGAGCTGCTCGGGCGACATGTACGACGGCGTGCCGAGCACCATTCCGGTCTTGGTCTTCGAGGCGTCGGTGATCCGGGCGATGCCGAAGTCGGTGACCTTGACCGTGTCCGAATCGGGCTCGTACATGACGTTCGCCGGCTTGACGTCGCGGTGGACGACGTTCTGCCGGTGGGCGTAGCCGAGCGCGTCGGCGACGCGGGCGACGATCGAGACGACCCGGTCGACCGGCAGGAGGCTGGCGGCCTTGGTGAACGGCACGAGGTCGCGCCCCTTGAGGAACTCCATCGCGATGTAGGCGAGGTCGTGCTCCTCGCCGGCGTCGAAGATGGTGACGATGTGCGGATGGTTGAGGCGGCCGGCGGTCTCGGCCTCGCGGAAGAACCGCGCCTTCACGTCGGCGAGCTCGTCGGCCTCGAACTCCTGGGCGAGCGCCATGGTCTTGATCGCGACGATGCGGCCGATCTTCGGGTCGCGGCCCTGGTAGACGACCCCCATCGCGCCCTTGCCGAGCTCCTTCTCGACCTGGTAGCGGCCGAGCATCGGCTTCTCGGTGCCGGGCCCGAGCAGCATCGTGCCGCCGGGATGGGTCGGCGCGCCGCCGAAGATCACCGTCTCGGAGAGCTGCTTCGCCCGCGACAGACGCTCGCCGAGATCGCGGAACTTCGGGTTGTGGCCCGCCATGTAGCGGAACACCGACTCGGCCTTGTTGAACTGGCGCTTGCGCTCGAAGTCGAGCGCGAGGTTGTAGAGGTTGTCGAGCACGGTGTCGTCGACCGGGCACTTGCGGAAGTAGTCGAACGCCATGTCGAGCTGGCCCTGGCCCTGGAACGCGAGCCCGAGCATCCGGTTCGACGCCCCGGCCTCGGCCTCGGACTTCTCCTTGCCGCGCTCGGTGACGAGGAACCGCTTGGTGGTGAGCAGCAGATGCCCGACCACGAGCAGCACTACGGGCAGCATGAGCTGCAGCCACATGCCACGCGCGGTCATCAGCCCGAACTGCGCGCCGATCAGCGCCACGAGCGCCCCGGCGGTCACCGCCGCGCCCAGCCCGGCGCTCAGCCGCGGCAGCAGCAGGATCAGGTAGAGCGCAACGGCGAGGTAGGCGCCGTACTCGACGCCGGCGCCCCACTTCGGCACGACGAAGAAGTCCTCCTGCAGGATCGACGACACGGCGTGCGCGACGACCAGCACGCCCGGCGTCGCTGCCGAGACCGGCGTGACGAAGCTCTCGCCGATGCCGGGCGCCGTCGGCCCGATGAGCACGATCTTGTCGCGGTACTTGTCCACCGGGATCTTCCCGGTGTAGACGTCGAAGAAGGAGTCGACCGGGAACGGCGCGGCGCCCTGGCGGTCCTTGTAGAAGTACGTGTGCATCTGCAGCCACGAATCGGTGGTGATCCGCAGCTTGGTGAGGCTCACGCCCTGTCCGAGGTTCACCTTGATGTCGTCGGGCCCGAGATTCAGGCTCCGCGCCGCGATCAGCGTCGGCAGCGAGGGGTACAGCTGGTCGAAGTGGGTGAGCACCATCATGTGGGTGCGCAGGCCCCCGTCGACGTCCTTGTTGGTGTTCAGGTGGCCGATGCCTTGCGCGTTGCGGCCCACCGCGTCGATCGGATAGATCACGTACTCGGTGGTGGTGGGCGGCAGCAGCGTGGGCTCGCCTTCGATCGCGTTCAGCTGATTGCGCTTCACGTAGTCCGGCAGCGGCTTGGCGGGGCGGCCGTGCTGCTCGCGGGTCAGCTCGAACAGCATCGGAAGCAGCACGTTGCCCGCCTTGCGGTAGCTCTCCGCGAGCTTGCGGTCGGTGTTGAGCGCGCCTTCCGCCTCCACGAGCAGCTTGCCCATGGTCACGAGCGGCGATGCCTGGTCGATCGCGTTCGGATCCGGGACGGCCTTCTGGTACTCGCCGAGGAGCTTCGTCACGTACGCGAGCCCGGGATCGATCTGCGGCTCGGTGAAGAACACCAGGTTGGCGACGACCTTCGCGCGGCCCGCGGCGAGGCTCTCGGTGAGCTTGGCGTGGACGTCGCGCGGCCACGGCCAGCGGCCGATGTTCTGGATGCTGGCGTCGTCGATCGCGATTACCGCGATGCGCTCGGACGGCGCGCGGTCGGTGGCGCGCACGCCCATGTCGTAGGCTTTGCGCTCGAGGCTCTGGAGGAGATCGGAGCCGCCGAGCAAGAAAAGGACGATCGCGGCCGCGAGGCCGAGCAGCCAGTCCTTCGTCCAGAAACCTGCCTTCTTCACCTAGAACATCCCCCCGTGTTCTTGTCGTTGTTGTCTGCTCCGGGCGCTCGCGTGGCGTGCGGGGGATTCTACGCTCCCGCCTCCGCGCGCCTTCCGGGGCGCGCCGCGCGGGCGACAAGAAGTCCTCGATCCGGTGGCCGCGCCCGTCGCGCTCCGACGCGCGGCCTCGCGAACACTCGCTAGGCCTTAAGTTGCTGTAGAAACAGGAGCATAACCCCCATTCTTACAGTCGGGTATGAAATTAGTCAAATTTCCTGCCGACTTCCCGTCACCGGGACCGAGTGATTTCGCCAGCGCGCTCGCGCTGGCGAACGCGACGTTCCCCTCTCCCGCGCGCGGGAGCGGGCTAGGGGTGTGAGGGTCGCAGAGCGAGAAGGGGCCGCAGGGCCCTTCGGCGCGTTCGCGGGCGGCGGTTTCAGGTCCCGAGCAGCGTCCCCGCGGTCAGGCCGACCGCGGCGGCGAGCTCCGGTGCCGACACTTTCTTCCCGTCCTCCACCTTCGCCTTCAGCACCTCGATCCGGCCGCCCTGAGCGGTCACGAAGAAGCTCGTGCCCGTGACCTCGGACACCTCGCCGATCTTGCCTGTGACCGCCCCGAAGGTCCGGAAGAGGTGCTTGCGGGCGTCGAAGAGCTGTAGCCGCTTGCCGTTCAGCGTCGTCCACGCGCCCGGTGCCGGGTTGGTCCCGCGGATCAGGTTGTAGATGAAGTCGACGTGGTTCGCCCAGCTGATCCGCGCCTCCGCGGCCCGGCACCAGCCCTCGTAGGACGCCTGGCGCTCGTCCTGGACGGTCTCCTGGTGCTTGCCGGCCGCGACCAGGTCGGCCGCCTCGAGCATCGCCTGCACGCCCATCGGGAAGAGCCGATCGAAGTAGAGCGACCCGAGCGTGTCGTCCGGGCCGATCGGCGTCTCCTTCTGCAGGATCACCGGCCCCTCGTCGAGCCCCTCGGTCGGCCGGAAGATCGTGAGCCCGGTTTTCGTCTCGCCCTTGATGATCGGCCAGTTGATCGAGCTCGGGCCGCGATACTTGGGCAGCAGCGACGGGTGGTACTGGATCGTTCCGCGCTTGGGGATCTTGACCAGGCTGTCGGGCGCGAACTGCAGGACGAAGGCCATGACGCCCAGCTCCGCGCCGAGCGACTGCAGCGCCGCGTGCGCCTCCGGCGCGCGCAGCGACGGGAACTGGAACACCTTCAGCCCCTTCTCCAGCGCCGCCGCCTTCAGCGGATCGGCTTTCGCGCCCTCCTTCTCCGGCGCGCAGAACACGCCCGCCACCTCGTCGCCGCGCGCGAGAAAGGCGTCGAGCACCGCTTTCCCGAAATCCTGCTGCCCGATGATCGCCAGTCTCATAACCGAACCCCCCGCAGCAGGATTTCGGTGGAGACTAACTTTCGCGAAGCGAAAGTTACGTCGGAGCCAAAATCCTGCTGCCCGATGATCGCGACGCGCATGGCCGCCATCCGTTCAGTCCGCTTCACGCAGCGGATGGTATTCCTGGACCTTCGGCGGTTCCTTGCTGAACGCGCCGCCTTCCCGCAGCGTCGCGATCTCCGCCTCCGCGTAGCCGAGGACCTCCCGCATCACTTCCTCGGTGTGCTCGCCGAGGAGCGGCGAGCGCCGGATGTCCGCCGGCGACTCGGAAAGCTTGATCGGCATGCCGACGTTGTACCACTTGCCGCGCTGCGGATGGTCGAGCTCGACCCACATCGCGCGTCCCTTCACGTGTTCGTCGTTCGCGAGGTCCTCGGTCGACATGATGGGGCCGCAGGGGACGTCGAGCTCGTTGAGGATCGCCATGAGCTCGCGCTTGGTGTGCTTGGACGCGAACTCGTTGAGCAGCCGCCACATCTCGTTCTGGTTCTTGCGCCGGTCGCCGATCTTGGCGAACCGGGCGTCGGTCGCGAGCGCCTCCCCGCCGACGCGGCGCGCGAGCGCCGCCCACACCGCCTCCTGCACGACCACGTACAGATAGTCGTTCGGCCCGCCCGGCTTGCATTTGATCGCGTTGCCGAGCTGCCCGCCGCCGGAGTCGTTGCCCGCGCGCGGCACCGCCTTGAGCCCGTCGGTCGGGACCGAGTACTCGCCGAGCCCCCCGTGCCGCAGCCGCTGATGGTCGCGGAACTTCACCCGGCAGAGGTTCATCACCCCGTCCATCATCGCGACCTCGACGTACTGCCCCTTGCCGGTACGGTTGCAGTGGTGCAGCGCCGCGAGGATGCCGATCACGAGATGCAGCCCCGTGCCCGAGTCGCCGATCTGCGCGCCGGTGACGAACGGCGGCCCCTCGGGCACCCCGGTCGTGCTCATCGCCCCGCCCATCGCCTGCGCCACGTTCTCGTAGGCCTTGAAGTCGGCGTACGGCCCGCTCGAGCCGAAGCCCTTGATCGAGGCCATGACGATGCGCGGATTGATCTCGCGGACCCGCTCCCACGAGAACCCGAGCCGATCGATCACGCCCGGGCCGAAGTTCTCCATCACCACGTCGCTCTTCTTGAGCAGCGCGATGAACACCTCCTTGCCCATCGGATTCTTCATGTTCACCGTGATCGACCGCTTGTTGCAGTTGAGCATGGTGAAGTACAGGCTGTCGGCGTTCGGCACGTCGCGCAGCTGCCCGCGCGTGACGTCGCCGGTGGGCGGCTCGAGCTTGATCACGTCGGCGCCCATCCACGCCATCAGCTGCGAGGCCGTCGGGCCGGCCTGCACGTGGGTCATGTCGAGGATGCGTATGCCCTTTAGCGCCTCCATGCTGATCTCCAATGCTTGGCTGCCGAGCGCTACTTCTTCTTCGCGGTCGGGTTCAGGCTCGTGATCCGGCCGCTCTCGGTGCCGGCGCCTTCATCGATCACGGCATTGATGAGCGTGGGCTTGCGCGAGCGGACGGCCTCTTCCAACCCCTTGCGCAGCTCGGCCGGGGTGGTGGCGTACACGCCGACGCCGCCGAAGGCCTCCATCAGCTTCTCGTAGCGCGCGTCTTTGACGAACACCAAGGGTGACGGGTCGCGGCCACCGGTCGGATTCGTCTCGTCGCCGCGGTAGACGCCGTTGTTGTTCATGATCACCACGCAGACCGGCAGCTTGTAGCGGCAGATGGTCTCGACTTCCATGCCGGAGAAGCCGAAGGCGCTGTCGCCCTCGATCGCGATCACCTGCTGGCCGCCGACCACCGCGGCCGCGACCGAAAAGCCCATCCCGATCCCCATCACGCCCCAGGTGCCGACGTCCAGGCGCTTGCGCGGCTTGTACATGTCGACGATGCTGCGCGTGAAGTCGAGCGCGTTGGCGCCTTCGTTGACGAGGTACGCGTCCGGGTTCGCCTTGATGATGTCGCGCACGACGGCGAGCGCGCTGTGGAAATTCATCGGCGTCGGATTCTTGGCCAGGGTCTCGGCCATCTTGGCGACGTTCTTGGTCTTGCGCTCGGCGATCGCGGCGAGCCAGTCGGCCGGCGGCTTGGGCCAGCCCGCGCCGATGCCCGCGAGCAGCGCCGACACGCAGGAGCCGATGTCGCCGACCACCGGGGCGTCGATGCGGACATTGCTGTCCGCCTCCTGCGGCGAGATGTCGACCTGGATGAACTTCTGGCCGCCCCAGTCCTTGTGGTGCTTCCCGCCCCAGGTCTTGCCCTTGCCGTGCGAGAGCAGCCAGTTCAGGCGGGCGCCGACGATCATCACCACGTCGGCCTCGGGCAGCACGTAGGAGCGCGCGGCGGCCGCGGACTGCTCGTGGGTGTCGGGCAGCAGACCCTTCGCCATGGCCATCGGCACGTAGGGGATGCCGGTCCGCTCGACGAGCGCCCGGATGTCCGCGTCGGCCTGGGCGTAGGCGGCGCCCTTGCCCAGCACGATGAGCGGACGCTTGGCGCTCTTCAGCAGTTCGAGGGCGCGTTGCACGGCGTCGGGGGCCGGGATCTGGCGCGGCGCCGGATCGACCACTTTGATCAGCGATCGCCGCCCGGCTTCCGCGTCGATCGTCTGCGGGAAGAGCTTCGCCGGCAGGTCGAGGTAGACGCCGCCCGGGCGGCCGGAGACGGCGGCCCGGATGGCGCGTGCGACGCCCACGCCGATGTCCTCGGCGTGCAGCACGCGGAAAGCGGCCTTGCACAGCGGCTTGGCGATCGCGAGCTGGTCCATCTCCTCGTAGTCACCCTGCTGCAGGTCGACGATCTCGCGCTCGCTCGAGCCGCTGATGAGGATCATCGGGAAGCAATTGGTGGTGGCGTTGGCGAGCGCCGTGAGGCCGTTGAGGAAGCCCGGGGCGGACACCGTCAGGCAGATGCCCGGCTTTTGCGTCATGAAGCCGGCGATGGAGGCAGCGTAGCCGGCGTTCTGCTCGTGGCGGAACGCGATCACGCGCAGCCCGGAGGCCTGGGCCTTGCGGGTGAGATCGGTGATCGGGATGCCGGGCAGGCCGAAGATCGTATCGATGCCGTTGAGCTTCAGGGCATCGATGATCAGGTGAAAGCCATCGGTCACTTCGGCCGTCGCGCCGGGGTGCTGCTGCGCGTCGCGGGCGGTGGAGACTTGAGGTTCGACGGTGCCCATTCCGGTACCTCCTCTAGGGATCGATCACGCCGCTCGCCGGCGGCGGGTTGCCAAGGCGAAAAACCTGCATTCAAACGGGACGTTAGGATAGGCAAACGGGTCCTCTTGCCACCTTGACTGCGGTCAATCATTCCAGCTAATTTGACGCCGCATTCGGCACCCGCGAACACCCCCGCGCACCCGATGTCGCACATCGCCTCGCACCCGCAGCGCAACACCCTTCGGCTCGAGCTCAAAGCCAACCTGATCCTCGGCGGGATGAGCCCAGCGGCCTGGGAGGAGCTCGAGCCCCGCCTCGAGATCGTCGAATACCGCAAGGGCGACCTGCTCGTGCATCAGGGCTCGACCGACATGGAGCAGTTCTTCATCCTCGAGGGCATCCTGAAGCGGGTCGTGGCGAACGCCGAGGGCAAGGAGATGATCCTGCGCTTCGCCGCCGAGAACGACATGGACACCTCGTACGCCGCCTGGCGGCTCAAGACGCCGGTCCCGTACAGCATCGTGGGCGTCACCAAGGCGCGCGTCGCCAAGCTCTCGATGCCGCACTGGGTCGAGTTCCTCGAGCGCCAGCCCGAGGTGAAGGCGCGATTCGAGTACGAGGTGATGAAGCTGATGAGCGAGGTGATGGCCCACACGATCACGCTGCACCTCCTCGACGCGCCGGGGCGCCTCGCGCGGTTCCAGCGCAAGCACCAGGACCTCGCCGGGCGCATCCCGAACAAGGAGCTGGCCTCCTACCTCAACCTGACCCCGGAGACGCTCTCGCGCCTCAAGCAGCGCCTCGCGGCACCACCCCTGACGACGACGAAAGCGCGAGTCTAGCGCTGCGGGCGGCGCATGACCCGCAGCTCGTTCGCGACCGCCGCGACGCCCTTGACCTTCGCCGCGACCGCGGCCGCGCTCTTGCGCTCGGCCTCGTCGGCGACCATGCCGCGCAGCGCGACCTTGTCGCCGTCGGCGGCCACCGTGACCTCGACGTTCTCGGTCTCCGGCGCCGCGTGCAGCGCGGCGCGCACGCCCGCCTCGAGCGCGAGGTTCGCGAGGATCCGGCGCGACTCGGGCGTCTCCCGGAACTCGGGGCGGCCCGCGAGCGCGACGATCTGCGCAACGCACGACTCGATCGACGCCCGCGCGGTGTTCAGCGTCAGGTCGTAGAGCAGCGGATCGCCCCACTTCACGTGGAAGCGGCCCTGCATCGCCGCCGCGTGCGCCTCGTCGTGCGACTCGATCTCGGCGCGGAGGTACTCCTCGTCGTCGGTGTCCAGTCGCTTCAGCAGCGTCTTGATCCGCTCTTCCAGCGGCGCGCAGATCCGCACGCACGGCACGTGCGGCACGGGCCGCAGCAGCAGCGTCGAACCCCAGCCGCGGATCAGGACGTTGCCCTGCTGCGCGAGCTCGAACACCTCCTCCGCGGTGTAGAGCGCGATCTCCTCGTCCGGGGCCCACAGCCGCTCGAGGAGCGAGGCCTTGCCCTCGCGCAGGCGCTGGACGAGGCTCTTCTTGAGCTTCGCCCGCCCCGCGACGCGCTCCGCGAGGTCGTTGCTCACGACCGCGATGCCGAGGGCGTTGGCGACCCCCGCGGCGACCTCGTTGCCGCGGACGCCGAGCTCCATCGTCATCGCGACCACCGGCACCGCTCACCCCGCTCTCAGCCGTGCGAGCGCCATGGAGATGAGCGGCCAGAACAGCATGAAGAGCCCGAGCGCCGTGATCCCCGCGACCAGCGCGTTCGAGAAGAAGATCGTCAGGCTGCCCCCCGAGAGCAGCATCGCCTGCCGGAACGAGCTCTCCGCCGGATCGCCGAGCACCAGCGCGAGGACGAGCGGCGCCAGCGGGTAGTCGAGCTTGCGGAAGACATAGCCGATCGCGCCGAACACGAGCATCAGCCAGACGTCGAACATCGCGTTGTTGACCGTGTAGGCGCCGATCGCGCAGATCACCAGGATCACCGGGCCGATGATCGCGAACGGGATGCGCAGGATCGCGGCGAAGAACGGCACCATGGTCAGCACCACGATGAGCGCCGCCAGGTTGCCGAGGTACATGCTCGCGATCAGCCCCCACACGAAGTCGGGCTTCTCCTGGAACAGCAGCGGCCCGGGCTGGAGGCCCCAGATCAGCAGCCCGCCGAGCAGCACCGCGGCCGTGGGCGAGCCGGGCACGCCGAGCGTCAGCATCGGCAGCAGCGCGCTCGTCCCGGCGGCGTTGTTCGCCACCTCGGGGGCCACCACCCCCTCGATCTCGCCGGTGCCGAACTTCGCGCCGTCCCGCGAGAACCGCTTCGCGACGCCGTAGGCCATGAACGACGCCGGGGTCGCGCCGCCCGGGATCACGCCCATGAAGCAGCCGACGGCGGCGCTGCGGATCGCGGTGAGCCAGAACCGCGGCAGCTCGCGCCAGGTCTCGAGCACGACCTTCAGGTTGAGCCGCGCCCTCGCGCCGCGGAACGACAGGCCTTCCTCCAGGGTGAGCAGGATCTCGCCGATGCCGAACAGCCCGATGACCGCGATCAGGAAGCCGAAGCCCGTCAGCAGCTCGGTGAAGCCGAACGTCAGCCGCAGCCGGCCGGTCACGGTGTCGAGCCCGACCGAGGCGAGCGCGAAGCCGAGCATCGTCGAGACGATGGTCTTCACCGCCTGCCCCTTGCTCATCCCGACGAACGCGGCGAAGGTTAGGAAGTAGACCGCGAAATACTCCGCCGGCCCGAAGCGCAGCGCGAAGTTGGCGATCACCGGCGACACGAACGTGATCATGATGATCGCGATGAGCGCGCCGACGAACGACGCGGTGAACGAGGCCGTGAGGGCCGCGCCGGCGTGGCCCTTCTGCGCCATCGGGTAGCCGTCGAAGGTGGTGGCCACCGACCACGGCTCGCCCGGGATGTTGAAGAGGATCGACGTAATCGCCCCGCCGAACAGCGCCCCCCAGTAGATGCAGGAGAGCATGATGATCGCCGAGGTCGGCGGCATGGCGAAGGTGAGCGGCAGCAGGATCGCTACGCCGTTCGCCCCGCCGAGCCCGGGCAGCACCCCGATCAGCACGCCGAGGAACACCCCGACCAGCATCAGGAGCAGATTGAACGGCGTGAGCGCGACCGCGAAGCCGTTCAGCAGGGCGGTGAGCTCCTCCAACTTCCCCTCCCCTCGTTATTCGCGCGGGCGGTCGGCCTAGAGCAGACCCAGAAACGCTTCGAGCGGGCCCTTCGGGAGCGGCTGCTTGAACCAGAGATCGAGCAGGACGAAGAACGCCGCCATCACCCCGACCGACACAGCGACGATCTTCACCAGCGGGTAGCGACCGAGCCACCACATGAAGAAGGCGATGAACAGCGCCGAGGCGACGTAGATCCCGAGCCAGCTGATCAGCGCGACGTAGATGCCCGCCGGCACGAGCAGCGTCAGGACCTGCAGGACCCCGCCGCGCGACACGAACGAGCGCGCGCCGCCCGCCTTGTCCGCGAGCGCCTGCAGGGCGGTGGTCACCGCGGCGGCGCAGAGCAGCACGCCGATGTAGAACGGGAAGTAGCCCGACTGCGGGCCGTCCGCCGCCCAGGTGTGGCCGACGCGGATGCTGTCGACGATCACGACCACGCCGAGCCCGAAGATCACCGCGGCGGTGACGAGCTCGACCGTGCGCCGGGAGGCCGCGGAACGCTGCTGTTTGGCGTCGTCGTTCATGGTCCCGAGCACCGGGGTCGCGGTCTCGCGCCCCCGGCACGGAACGAAGAACGCCCGGGCGGGCCCGGGCGCTCCGATGCGGCTACTTCGCGAGGAATCCCGCCTCGGTCATGAGCTCCTTGTGCGTCTTCTCCGCGTTCGCGACCCAGTCGCGGTACTGGGCGCCGGTGAGGGCCGTCTGGTTGAACGCGCCGCGCAGCATGAGATCCTGCCACTCCGGCAGCGCGCGCACCTTGTCGAGCAGGCCGATGTAGTAGCTTACCGCCGCGTCCGGCACGCCGCTCGCCATGAAGATCCCGCGTAGCATCAGGTAGGACATGTTCACGCCCTGCTCCTTGCAGGTCGGAATGTCGGCCCAGGACATCTCGCCGGCGATCTTCTCCTTGTACGGCAGGCGGGTGTCGTCGAAGACGCAGATCGGGCGGAGCGTCCCGGCGCGCCACTGCGCCACCGCTTCGATCGGATTGTTGACCGTCGAGTCGACGTGCTTGCCGACGAGCTGGGTCGCCACCGCGCCGCCGCCCTTGAACGGCACGTAGGTGAACTTGGCGCCGGTCGCCTTCTCGAGCGCGACGGTGATGATCTGATCCTCCTGCTTGGAGCCCGTTCCCGCCATCTTGAACTTGCCCGGGCCGGCTTTCTTGGCCGCCTCGGTGTAGTCCTTGACGGTCTTGTACGGCGTGTCGGAGTGGACCCAGAGGATGAACTCGTCGAGCGCGAGCATCTTCACCGGCGTGAGGTCCTGCCAGTTGAACGGGACGCCGGTGGCGAGCGGGGTCGTGAACAGGTTCGAGAGCGTGATGATGATCTTGTGCGGATCGCCTTTCGCGGCCTTGACGTACAGGAAGCCCTCGGCGCCCGCGCCGCCCGACTTGTTGATGACGACGATCGGCTGCTTCATCAGGTTGTGCTTCTGGATCGCCCCCTGGATGAAGCGCGCCATCTGGTCCGCGCCGCCGCCGGTGCCGGCGGGGACGATGAATTCCACGGTCTGGGTCGGCTCCCACCCCTGGGCTTGTGCCGGACCTCCGGCCGCCGCGAGCACTGCCGCGCAGGCGAACGCTGCAGCGCGGAACGAACCAGAACTGTTGAGTGTCATCGGTTCCTCCTTCGATTGGTCGTTCATGTCACCGCCCGCGGGTCCTCCAGCGGGCGCCGGCTCGGTTGCTTCGCCGCGGCTCCTCGGCGAGGAGCGCACCGGCCATTCTGGCCCGAGATTGTCCGCGAAGCGCTTGACTCGGGTCAAGAAACGCCCGGTCTCCGGCGGCCCCGCGCCGGTCGGGGGCACGGTGCCGGGCGAGGCGGCGTTGCGCCCCGCGCAGCGCGACGCGGGGCAACCCTACCGCTGCCCGAGCGTGAAGACGGCGTACAGCGCGACGACGTAGACGACGGGGATCGCGGCGGTCGCGAGGCGCGCGCGCGGCAGGGCGGAGGCCTGAACGCTCTTGAGCACCCCGTAACCCATCGCCATCAGGACGAGGGCCGCGAGCGCGGCCGCGAAGTGCGCACCCTCCATCGCGCGCAGCAGCGGCCCGTCGTGGAAGAGATCCGCGATGGCGACGATGGCGATGTTGAACGCGCAGCTGCCGTAGACGTTGCCCATCGCGATGCCATAGGACCTGCGCAGCGAGGCGGCGACGGTCACCGACCCTTCCGGCAGCGTCGTGACGATCGAGACCAGCAGGACGCCGATGAAGCTCGCGCTGATGCCCGAGGCCTCGGCGATGCCGTCGGCGCTGGCGGCGAGATACCGGCCCGCGAATACGACCACGATCACCGAGATGCCGAAGCCGATCCAGGCGTTGCGCGCGCCGCCGGTGGGCTTGGGGATGTCCTCCAGATCCATGTCGGTGCGCCCGGCCTTGTACACCACCCGCATGCCCGCGACGTAGGCGACGGCGAGGACGAACCCGCCGAGGCTGCTCGGCCCGAGCTTGAAATCGCCCGCGGCGCCGAACGCCAGCGCGAGCGCGACCAGGCCCAGCCCGACGAGGATCAGGAGCTCGGTGTCCCGGCCGTGGTCGCCGAACAGGTGCTGCACGCCGAAAGCGAGCGCAACGCACGCGAGAACGAAGACGTTGATCATGTCGGCGCCGAACACGTTGCCGAGCGCCAGTCCCGGCGAGTCCTCCAGCCAGACGGCCGAGACGTTGACGGTCACCTCTGGGAGCGAGGTCGCGATCCCGACCAGGAGCGTCCCCACCCACAGGGTGCCCCACCCGGTCTTCTCCGCGAGCTCGTCGCCGAAGCGGGCGAGCCCGATGCCCGCCAGCACGACGAACGCGGCGCTCACGAGGAAGACGAGAATCGCACCGGTCAGCGTCTCCATCGCTTGCAGCCCCCCTTGGTCGTCGCGTGTTGCGCCTGCCGCCCGAGCGGCCGGCCATCGCCTAGCGTTGCGCTAGCACGAACACAATGTAAACCGCCCCGACATACAGGACCGGAATGGCCGGAGTGACCATTCGCGCCCATCCGAGGGCAGGCGCCTGGCAGGCCCTGAAGACGACGTATCCCATCCCCATCAGGAGCAGGGCGGCCGCACCGGCCGCGAAGTGCGGGGTTTCCATCGCTCCCAGGAGCGGCCCCTTGCGGTAGAAGAGGTCGGAAAAGAACAAGATCGAAATGTTGAACGCGTTGCTGCCGTAAACGTTGCCGATCATGATCCCGTACGATTTGCGCATCGCCGCCGCCACGGTCACGGAGCTCTCCGGCAGCGTCGTGACGAAGGAAACGGCCAGCACGCCGATGAAGCTCGCGCCGATCCCGGTGAGCTCCGCGATGCCGTCGGCGCTGCCCGCGAGAAACCGCCCCGCGACGATGACGACCAGCACCGAGATGCCGAAGCCGATCCAGGCGCTGCGCGCGCCGCCCACGGGCTTGGGGATGTCGGCTGCGTGCATTTCCGTGCGCCCCGCCTTGTAGACCGCGCGCATGCCCGCGACGTAGGCCGCGAGGATGAGCAGCGCGCCGAGGCTGGTCGGGCCGAGCTTCACATCCCCCGACGCCCCCAGCAGCATGGCGAGCGCAACGAGGCCGATGCCGAGCAGAATCAGGATCTGCGTGTCCCTGCCCTGATTCTCGAACACGTTCCGGACGCCGAAGATTAGCGCGACCACCGCGATGACGAACACGTTCATCATGTCGGCCCCGAACACGTTGCCGAGCGCCAGATCGGGGGCGTCTTCCAGCCACACCGCCGAGATGTTCACCGAAACCTCGGGGAGGGACGTGGCGATGCTCACGAGAAGGGTGCCCACCCAGAGCTTGCCCCAGCCGGTCTTCTCGGCGAGCTCGTCGCCGTAGCGGGCGAGACCGACGCCGGCGAGCACCACGCAGACAGCGCTTACGAGAAAGACGACGATCGCTTGAGCGAGCGGTTCCACCAGTCTTCTCCTCTCGTTGTGACGGCGTCGACTCTCCGGCTCACCGGTGATCGGCGGCCGGTCGCGCGGCTAGAACAGCCCGACGACCTTCCCGTCGACGAGGTCGATCTTCTCCGCGGAAGGCACCTTCGGCAGGCCCGGCATGGTCATGATGTCGCCGCAGATCATGACGACGAACTCCGCGCCGGCGGCGAGCCGCACCTCGCGGACGTTCACGACGTGGCCCTGCGGCGCGGCGCGCAGCTGGGCGTCGGCGGCGAACGAGTACTGGGTCTTCGCGACGCACACCGGATAGTGCCCGTAGCCGTCGTCCTGCAGCTTCTTGATCTGGGCCCGGACCTTGGCGTCGGCGGTCACCTCGGCCGCGCGGTAGATCTTCTTGGCGATCTTGTTGATCTTGTCCCAGAGCGGGTCCTTGTCCTCGTAGACGAACTGGAAGCTCGACTTCTGCTCGCACATCCCGACGACCACCCGCGCGAGCTCGGCGGCGCCTTTCGATCCGTCGGCCCAGTGGCTCGCGAGCACCACCGGCACGCCGAGCTTCGCCATCCGGCTCTTCAGCAGCTCGAGCTCCGCGGGCGTGTCCTGGTTGAACCGGTTGATCGACACGACGCACGGGATGCCGTAGTTTTTCGTCACGTTCTCGACGTGCTGCTCGAGGTTGACGATGCCCTTCTCGAGCGCCGCGACGTTCTCCTGCCCGATCGTCTTCAGGTCCTGGCCGCCGTGGTACTTGAGCGCGCGCACGGTGGCCACGAGCACCGCGGCGTTCGGCCGCAGCCCGCTCTTGCGGCACTTGATGTCGATGAACTTCTCCGCGCCGAGATCGGCCCCGAACCCGGCCTCGGTCACGCAGTAGTCGGCGAGCTTGAGCGCGGCCCGGGTCGCGATCACCGAGTTGCAGCCGTGCGCGATGTTCGCGAACGGCCCGCCGTGGATGAACGCCGGGTTGTTCTCGAGCGTCTGGACCAGGTTCGGCGCGAGCGCGTCCTTCAGCAGCACCGTCATAGCGCCGTGCGCCTTGAGATCGCACGCGGTGACGGCTTTCAGGTCCTTGGTGTAGCCGACGACGATGGCGCCGAGCCGCTTCTTCAGGTCCTCGAGCGAGGTCGCGAGGCAGAAGATCGCCATCACCTCGGAGGCGACCACGATGTCGAAGCCGTCCTCGCGCGGGTGGCCGTTCGCGGTGCCGCCGAGCGCGACGACGATGTCGCGCAGCGCGCGGTCGTTCATGTCGACGACGCGGCGCCACTGGATGCGGCGGAGATCGATCCCGAGCTCGTTGCCGTGGTTGATGTGGTTGTCGAGCATCGCCGCGAGCAGGTTGTTCGCGAGCGCGATCGCGCCGAAGTCGCCGGTGAAGTGGAGGTTGATGTCCTCCATCGGCACGACCTGCGCGTAGCCGCCGCCCGCCGCCCCGCCCTTCACGCCGAACACCGGGCCGAGCGAGGGCTCGCGCAGGCACAGCACCGCCTTCTTGCCGATGTGGTTGAGCGCATCGCCCAGGCCCACGGTCGTGGTCGTCTTGCCCTCGCCCGCGGGCGTCGGCGTCATCGCCGTCACCAGGATGAGCTTGCCGTCGGGGCGGTTCTTGAGCGTCTCCAGATACTCGAGGGAGACCTTCGCCTTGTAATGGCCGTAAGGCACCAGATGCTCCTCGGCGATGCCGAGCTTGTCGGCCGCGACCTTGGACACCCGCTGCAGTTTTGCGGCCTGTGCGATCTCGATGTCGGACGGCATTGGCGGTCTCCCGGTTGATTTCGTGCGACGGCCCAGTAGGTTAGGTGTGGGAAGCGCGGACCGACATTGACTGCCGTCAAGGGACGGGCTAGCGCCAGCGCGGCGGCAGCGCGGCGCGGCCGGCGTAGCCCGCCCGAGCGCCTTCCGCGTCGGCGATGCGAAGGGCCTCGTTCCACTTGGCCATGCGCTCGCCGCGCGCGAACGAGCCGACCTTGAGCTGGGCGGCGTCCCAGCCGACCGCGAGATGCACGATCGACACGTCCTCGGTCTCCCCCGACCGCGCCGACACGATCGCCCCCCAGCCGGCGGTCCGCGCCGCCTCGAGCGCCGCCTGCGCCTCGGTGACCGTGCCGGCCTGGTTGGGCTTGACGAGCACGGCGTTGCACGCGCCGCGCGCCGCCGCCGCGGCCACGCGCGGCGCGCTGGTCACCAGGAAATCGTCCCCGACCACCTGTACCCGGTCGCCGACGGCGCGCGTGAAGCGCTCGAGCGCTTCGCCGTCGTCCTCGGCGAGCGGATCCTCGATTGACGCGATGGGGTAGCGCCCGATCCAGTCGAGCAGGCACTCGATCAGGCCGTCGCTGTCGAGCTCGCGCCCTTCCAGCCCCAGCCGGTAGCGGCCGCCGCGGCCGAACTCGGAGGCGGCGACG